>Ga0209645_1000244_pt1 | contig 29198 bp, 43 predicted proteins | sample ETNvirenome_6_30_FD_184070 | JGI IMG/M metagenome (GOLD analysis project Ga0209645, IMG submission 184070) | Marine viral communities from the Pacific Ocean - ETNP_6_30 (SPAdes) (version 2) | ecosystem: Environmental > Aquatic > Marine > Oceanic | place: Pacific Ocean | collected 2013-06-19
TGCGCCTGTAGAATCTCTAAGACACTTTATACTTAAATACGATAGTCCTTTTGCCATTAGCAGTTACATCCACAGTGGCCGCTACACATTTCAGCAGCCTTGTTATACTTCTTTTCCGCATTAGCTATTATCGCGTTTCTTTCAAGTAATGTTCCTGATGCGGTAGCTAACTCAGCTTCTGCTGTTTTTAATAATAAAAATATTTTTTGTGCTGATACTAAATCGTCAGAGCATTTCATGCACTCACAATTACAATCAAGTAAGTCTTCCATTTTCTTGGCTAAACAACATAAAATGTCACAGCTTACTAAAAGTGCGCTAGTAGATACTTCTACTCCTGCTTCTAAATGCGTTACAATCAGTATTCCTCCATACCCAGTTGATGAATTTGCTAACTGAGTTGCTAAATTTATAACTCTAGTATTAGTTCCTCCACCTGGAAAATTATACTCATAGTTAAAATCTCCTAGTGAAATCTTTATGGAATGTTGAGGATTTGCAGCTGCTCCTGATACTGTTATTACTGCTTTTTTACAATCAGCAGTTAGAGATACGTTTAATGCCATGTTGTTTATATTTTATAAAAAAAGACCTACAGGGGAAACTAGTCCCCTGTGAGTCTTATGTATTAAGCAGATTAGTCTGCTAAAATGTACTCTACATAAATGTCTACTTCACCTGCAGTTAATGCAGCTGTAGCAACAGTAAATGTAACTTCACCCGATGCTGTTGTTAAAGCAGCAGATGTTCTAGCTAAATGATAGTCAATGCCAGTGTAAGCTGCGTCATCCATTGCTGTAGCAGCTTTGATAGTTACACCACCTACAGCTAAAGCTACAGTTGCAGAACCACCACTTGTCATAGCGGTCTTTACGTCTGTCCATGCTCCGATAATCATTGCATTAACAGGTAACTTAAAGTTGTTGGCTGGAGTAATTGTGCTTACAGCACCACCATCAATAGCGAAATTGTATTTAGCTCGTCCTAAATATACTTGAGAAATTGCCATGTTTTAATGTTTTAAAAGGTTAATAAATTATAATATTACTGGTGCAAAGTTTACACTAGCTGCATAACCATTTAACTGATTCTCAAATAGTACACCATCTGCATCACCTGCTGGTAAAGCAACGTAAATTTCAATTAAGTTATCTACTCCTTGAATCTGAGAGTGAGAAGATCCGTCTTTAGTAGCTACAATGTGATACATATCATATGCAGTACTTGTAACAGCACTTTGAGCTGGAGTGTTAGGTAATTCTACTCTATTGTAGAAACCGTAGTTCACACCTCTTAATTCTTCTTCCATGTCTTTCACGTAGAAACCATCACCAAATCCTCTTGATCCTGCAGTTTGGTAAGAAACAGCCATAGTAGTTGCTCCACCTTCTGTGTTATCAAAAGCTGCGTCCATGTGTACTAACTCTTCTTGAGTTTGACCATCAACTCTTACTTCACCTTTTTTGAAACCAGTAATGTCTACAGTACCGTTACCGTTGTCAGTAACTGCTCCGTTTACCCAGTAAGGTAAATCTGCATCAATAGCTGCTTTTAAAGCGGCTCCTTGAGTTGCTGGAGTAGCACCACTTGCTACAGTATACTCGTAGTTTTTGATCTCAAATGGCTCAGCGCCATTAGTAAGATTAATAATTTTGAAAGAATGTGTACCTGCAGCACTTGCGTTAGTAGCTAAAGTAATTCTCATTACCTCTGCAGTTTGTGCAACACCGGACTGTCCGCCCCATGCAACTATGTCTCTACCGTAAATCCAAGGAGATACAATGTTTACATCGATCCCTGAAGGGCCACCTTGTACAATTCTAATTTGATCAGAGTCTGCGATAGTATCACCAGCAACTAATGAAGTAGGTCCATCAGAAGATAGTTTTTGAACATCAACAGATCCGTCAGCTAAGAGACCGTTAGTATAAGCTACTGTTGTACCGTCTCCAATTAACAAATGTCTTGCCATTTTTGTAAAATTTATGCGACCTTATGTCGCTATTAATAATTATTCATTCTTTGTTACCTCCATGATCGCAGATTTGTATCTAGGATCACTTATGGCTTCTAATATACTGCTTACCGTCATAGCTACGATTTCTTGATGCGTATGCTCTGGTAACTCACAGTCAATCCCCAAAGATAAGGATATTTCTCCTGGCTTTCTGATGTACGTTATTTTTACAGTGTCTATTATAAATATATCACTAGTGTATATGTCTATAGAGTTACCTCTCATTGTTGTTAATGGAGAAGTGTGTTTTGTAGTATTAAACGGATCACTTAAAAGCGTAAATATGTCGTCTTGTTGTGAGAATCTATTTCCTTCAGTTATGTTAGCTGAAAAAGAAACTGGTTCTCTTCGTTCTGCGTAAGTAGTATCCATAAACTCTAATCCTTGCGGTGCTGGAGCTGTCTCATCTACAGCTGGTACTCCAACAGCAAATGTTCTTTCTCCTAATGAACCATCATAACTTATCCAAGGGTATGATTCAATATCTACTATTACTATAAAACTTCCTGGGTAATTTAGAGTTTCATACTCTTCCCAGTAAATGTCAAATCCTATTCCAGAATTATCTATAATATCTTGTTTGACTGCTTCTATATTTGAAGGATAACTTTCTGGTGTCCATCCTCCTGCTATTAATGCAGCTGAAGGATTCCATATTGATGCTGATGTAGGATCAACTCCTGTAACATCTGCTACCATATCAATACCATTTACAAATGCAGAAGAATTATTAGTTGCATTATTTGTAATGAAGTTATTTAAACTTAGTACAAAATAGTATTGAGCTGGGGGATTAACTAGTGAGTAGGTTATAGGCCTACAGTTATCTATCCACAGTCTTGATTGTTGATTTACCAAATACATATAATCTCCTGGTAGTTGGAAAGTGTCAACAAATATCTTTGTTTTTAATTGCTCCTTAAATGATACTGGAGCTTCATACTCACGCACGAGCGTACGTAAGTCATCTATTCTTTTTTGAGATTCTTCAAAACCTTTTCTGTAGATGTTATTTCTACCGTACTTGGTATTGATAAACCTGTACATATTTTTATTTAGTTCAATGTCTATCTCTTCGGATAGCAAACTGTCAGCTTGGAGTGAATTAATCTTATCCACTCCTTGCTGTACAGCGATATGCATTTCAGTTACATTCATTAAGATGCTAGTTGTTTAAGTTTTGCTCTTAAAATTGTTAATTTACCTGAGTTCTTTTTGTCATTCAAGTGTATAACTGTGTCATCCATAGTTTCTCCTAGTACTTCATCGATAAAGATAACTTGGTTACCTATCTTTCTTAGAACACCTGCAGTAACCATTGTTTCAATTTCTGCTTTTAATTCTAAGTGCTTATCTTCACATACTTTGATAAACTTCTTAGGCGATTTCTCCTTAATGTCGTAAAGCATGTTTTCAACTTGCTCTCTTGTCAACGTATCAGGATTCATACTGCCTACTAGTCTGAACACTCTTCTCATCTGCTTCTCGTCATTAGATACTTTGATAAATGCTTTATCTGCATCTTTCTTGACTTGAATATCATTGTTACGTTTCATATCCTTCTTAGCAATGTCGTGAATGTAAAAACGCTTTTGGGTATTCCCAAGCATTTCTTCTTCTGATAGTGCTACATGTGGATGTTTCAATGCAAAATGGTATTTAAGATAATCAGTAATATCAATAGGATTTCCATCTTCTGTCTTTCCTACTTCTAGTTCTACACCTTCAAAGCCTACTGCGACAGTAAATTCTGCCCAGAATTTTTTAGTGTGTTTTGGCCACTCCATGTGAGCGGGATCTACGTCTAACATTCCGTCCAAGTATTTCTTTTCGTCGTCTGGACTAAAAGGTTTAAGTGGTTGTCTGTTGACATATACGCTACTTAGTTTCCTAACAGCGCTTGCGTTAATTTCTTTAGGTAAGTGATTATTAATCGGCTTAGCCCTTAAATAAACTTTTTTACTCATAATACAGTACTTTTAAAGTGTTAATTAGTGGATGTAAAGTATAACTCTCCAATATTTTAAAGTAAGGATGTGGGGGTTTTACCCCCCACGACCTTAACCAAAAACCAATATATAGACTTGCGAATGCACGCCAAATTTAAGAAGCTACACACTGAATGTCCAACGAAGTATCAAATCTACGTAAGCAGATACCCGCTGTCTTCAACATGTGTACGCTCGCACCGTCAACGTCTGATGCTCTTGCATCTGAGCCAGAGAAACCTCTAGGAACTACAGAGCCAGCAACACACCAACGCATCATCTCACGACCTTTCTTAGAGATCATTGTAAGATTAGCTTGTCCGTCATAGTTAGACTGGTCAACAAATACCATACGGTAAGACTCTAAAGAGTAACCAGTAACAGGGTGCTTTCCACGAGCTTGTGCAACTGGACCGTGATCAAATAATGGTAATTTTACCACATTGATTACATGACCATCTACGTGCTCGTATGTAGTGAAGTAACCAGTCAATCCTAAGTTACGTCCGCTACCTGTGATGAATCTGTTCTCACCACCTACTTTGAAGGAGTTACCTGCAAAGTGTGATTTAAGAGCTTCATCAAACTCTCTTGCGCCACCAGTACCAGTATACAAAGTAATTTGCTTCTGGTTAGCGTCTGTCATTTGGTAGAATAAATCACCAATGATGTTTTTCAACTTAGACTCAGTCATAGTTGAGTAAGTATCAGTGTTTACGATTTGCTCGAATAAACCAGGACCTACAATAACAGGCTGTCCATTCTCATCTTTCATAAACGTGTTACCGTTTGCATCATAAGTTTTTTGTCCGTACCAGTAGTACATTTCACACTCTTCTTTGAAGTCAAGCATGTGTTGGTACTCTTCGTAATCCATCCAAAGTTTTGTAGAACCACCACCTTTAGTAGGTAAAGAGAATTCTGCAACGAAATCTTTTGCATGTCCTGACATGTGGTAAGATTTACGTACTGTTGTGATTTTGTTACGAACTTTTCCTGGAGCTTGCCAGTTAGAAGCGTTACCTCTAGAGAAGTCAACACCTACTGGTGCATACAATTGAGCCCAAAGATCACCTGCAGTAAAACCTGAAGTTAATACTGTAGCTGCTGCTGGGTTTACTAATTGTAATGTATACTCCCAACCAGAACCGCCTACATAAGGCTTAGGCTCTTGCATGATACGTGCTAGCTCACCTTTTGAGTTTACTAATACATAAGGAAATATAAATCGTTTGTCAGGGAATACTAACGTGAAAGTTGATCCTCCCTGTCCTAAATTTGCTCCTGCATTTGTCACAGCCACTGGACGTGTTCTCAATTTGTGGGTAGCCACACGATATTCATACTCTAAACGGTCGATTGATTGAACATTACCAGCTCCTTCTGTTAAGAAAGATAGTGGGAATCTTTTATCATCTTTACCCGCTAGATGCGTGATAATCGGAGAAAGTTCAGTTGGCTTAGACAATAATGCATTTGCCAGACTGTTCATGTCTGTCATCTGCGAATCATTATAAAACGTCTTTTGAACGCTAATGTTCGTTCCATTCAATTGTGGCATAATTATCTAATTTTTATAAAGTTAAGTTGCATTTTAAAATTGCCATTTTTAATTAAAAGTTAAGATCTAAATCATCCAAGTCTACTTGCTTACTCTTACGTCTTTGACGTCCTCGTGCGCTTTTAACTCTTTCTTCATTTCTAGAAATTCTTTCTTTCAATGATTTTGCATTTGATGTTCTAGCTTTCTTTTCTACAAGTTTTTGTAAATCAAAACCCTTGTACATCAAATAATCAATTGCAAGTTTAGTTTCCATCTCTGCTTCAGCATGATCTAAATCTCGCTGTGTGCGACCATCTTTAGTCACAGGTGTCGAGATATAGTCAAAAAACTTTGACTTCTCTCTATTTGGAACTGTGATACCTGCGAACTCATTGTTACTTTCAATAGTCTCATACACACCATTCCAAAACTCTTGTTGCTGAATTTCTCGTTGCTCTTTCTGTTCTTTTTGAGATGCAACTAGCTGCTGTCTAGATTGTTCTTGCATTTTACCTAATGCTCTTCTAGCAGCCTCAGCTTTCTGGTATAATTTACCAGTATCTTCGTAATCAGTCAATAACTCATTAATAAATTCGTTATCATGGCCTTTTGTTGCAAAATAATCTGCCAATACGCCCTTTTGACTTCTTGTATCATCTTCAACCAACTCTATCTGGTTGTAATCTAGTTGAGGATCATAAGCTTTCATAAACTCTGTTGACTCTCCCCCATTCAAAACGTATTCTAAATGGTTTTTAACAAGAGGAAAGTTTTCAAACAATTGATCTAATTGATCTTCTGCCATTTGCTTTCCTATATCTTGAGTCATTGCTAACAAACCTTCAGGAGTATCATCATACTCTTCTTCAGTTTCATATCCCAATTTGTCTAAGATCTCTGCGACTACTGTAGATTCTACAGGCTCTCGATCTTCATCTTCTTCCTCTTCTTCTTCGTAGTCATCCTCTTCATCCTCTTCAAAGTCTTCTTCTTCCTCTAGTTCCTCTTCTTCTACTTCTTCAGATTCTGCTAATTCGTCTGCATCCGCATCTAACTCTTCGTCAGTTGCTTCCGGTGTGTCTATTGCTAAGTCTTCTGCAACTTCTGTGCTTTCTGACCCGCCACTAATAACATCGTCAAATGAGATGTCGTCTAGTCCAATGTTTTCTTCTTCTGGGTTCATAATCTATATAATTAGTTTTTACAAAAATAGTTAAATATGTAGGTCTTGGTACACATACATATGTTTTTGGATATGTCTTTACTATATATCACTTATCCTTATTTTTTTCTCTATCTATGCTTCTTTTTTCTGCGTCATCAGCTATTCTAGCCTCTAATTCACGCTCTCTAACACTAAGTTCCTTCTGTCTCATCTCAAAGTCTGCCATCATCTTCTGCATATTAAATGCATCTACTTCAGGATTCTTTCTAGACTCTGCCCCGATTAAAGCAATCTCAATATCTTTTTGTCTATCTTTTTCATTCTCAATCAACTCTTGTTCTGCTTTTGCTTGCTCCATTTGCATTTGTTGTTGAGCTTGTTGCTGTTCAGCTTGCTGTTGAGCTTGTTCTAATTCTTCTTGTGCTTTTTCTGCAGCTTTTAATTTACCTTTTATTTGAGTAAAGCTTTCTGATTCTAACACTTCTGCAATTGTAGATCCTTTAGAACCATTCTGCATCATAGCTTGTGCAAGTTGTTTCATCTGATCTAGTCTTTCAATGTCTTTACCTGAGTCAGATACAAAGATACCATAGTTAGATTCCATGTGCTGCATGCTATCTAAATCTAAAAAGTCTGTAGTACCGTCAGGCATAACAAACATTCCTTGTTTGCCTGTAAGCCATGCTTCTTTAGAATAATCAACAAGTGCTTGTAAATCTCTTTGCTCTAATCTACCAAACTTACGGAATATATCTTCTGTAATATGTGATGACTGTATAATAGCTTGTTGCGAACTAGCTTTACCTTCGTATGCCCCAATAGTACCTTGTCTTTGTCTAGATACACCAGATAATTTTTCCCATTCGTTTAGTATTGACTCTAACAACGCTACATACTGTTGTATAGTCTTAATTGACATATCTAATACAGATTGATGCTGTGGATTTAGCTGTATACCTTCTTTATTATAATCTACCCAAGCAATACCTGTACCTTCTACATAATACATAAACTTATCCATATCCCACTTCTTAGGAATAAGGTTAATGTCAAATTGAGCTATAATATCTTTACTTCTTGCTATAGCTAACTCTAATCTGTACTTGTAAATGTTGTAATTCAACTGGTAAGGTATACCAAGAGATACTAAAGAAATATTATCAGCGTTTGTATCAGAATACTTTCTACCGTTTATAGGAAGTTTACATGTAGAAGAGTTATCTAAAGACAGTCTTTGATTAGCTACAGGATTAATGTTAACATACATTCTACCATCAATTCTAGTACCTTCCCATACCTCGTTGACCCAAAGATAAGTTACTTTAGCACCTTGATCTTTCATTTCTTTAGGTAATCTAAAGGTTTCATCAACCTCCATCTCTTCCATAGATCCTGTCTCTGGGTCCATGTATTCTAAAAAGCCTACTCTTTTTCTTGACTTCCAGTATACATTTACAACTTCTATTAGCCTGTTTCTGTATGTATTTGGATCAGAGCCTGCACGGGATTGTCTATATAATAAGTAAGATTCTGGATCTGATTGTCTAGGCTCCTCTAATTCTAAGACTTGTTCTTCAGTTAATGACTCATAAAAAGAATCTATTACTGTAGATGCGTGTACATATTTCCTAACTAAAGCCCAGTCCCCATCCTCTACAAATTCTAAATCTGGATCTTTATCATAGTCTACATCAATAGGGTTTAATACTTCATAAAAAGGCTCTTTGTTTCTAACGCCTCTGTGGGTGTATACTTCTCCTGATACTAGGAAATGAAACCATGCTTTTTGTAGTTTATCATACACTTCTTCAGATTGCATAATGTATGTTAAGGCATGCTGTCCCTTAATAGCTCTGTTATCTACATAACTATTTTCAAACTGATCTGCTATTTGTTTTGGGAGAGGTATATCCTCTGGTGTTTCTATCTGTTGTAATAGTTCTGGGTTAGTTTGTTCAAGAGCCTGTAAGAATTGCATCTGAATATTCTGGTAGATAGCTTCTTGCTTTGCTTGCTCTTTTTGACTAACTGCATCTCCATTCTGTACGGTAACGGTGTAATTCAGAGGTCGTTTAGACTTTTCACCCAAGAGGAGATCAATGATAGGTTTGATAATAGGATAGTTACGCATTTTAGAGGGAAAATTGTTACGGCTCTTGCCGTAAGGATGTGTAACGTAACGATAGTCATCCTCATAAATTACACCGTTGTAGTAATCATATAAGCGTTTAAGGTCATCCTTTCTTTGGTTGACCCCTTGATTAGAAAGATCTATGTAGGCTTCTACACAGCTTTCTCTCCACTTCTTATTTTTCTTTGATAAAGGCAGCTTTTGCTGCGGTATTTTGTCTCCCCCTAAATACATATGTATGCAAAATTAAGTTTTTTTATCTGATTTTTTATTATGTGTATAGTTTTTACACATTTCTTTACATATATAACACTAGCGATAGTTCTGATCAAACCAATCGTTGGCAGAATTATCTTCTAGTATTTCTTTTACCTCTGCATTATAAAGCTCGCGCGTGTGATACATACCTATCATAAGTGCCATTACGCGGTCAAAGTTACCTTTGTGATTAAACTTTATAAGCTCTTGAAGTAATGCCATGTCATATATCTTGTGTAGATTAAGTGTAGTTTTACCATCTTCATCTACAGATCTAACTGCATTTAGCCAATCTCGTATGTATAACTCGCCCTGTCTTTTACGAGCTTCTGTAGTATGCATACCATACTGTCTCTTTACATTTTTAGAACGTAAATCTTTTTTATCTAGCATCTCAAACTCCTCTTGTAATCTGTGTAACTTTCTGTGCTGTCTTGCGTATTGTATTACAGCACCACGGTCATTCTCAAATCCTATCTTAGCATTATAATAATCTGATAACATAAATAGATTTCTATTATATTCGTCTTGAGAGTGTGGTCTACCTACATAACTAGCTACTATCATATCATCAGGCTTAGATATATTATTCATACGCTTTATTACGTACGCAGCTCCTAATGAGCTAGCATCTGCAGATTGATTCTGTCCATAGGGGTCATGACATAATACATACATGTTGTGAGGTGTCTGATTCTGTTGATTTTTAAAAGGACCTTCGTATATAACTACTGCCCCTTCTAAATTATCTTCTTTACGGTGTGGGTATCTTATAATAGGTCTTGCATCCCCATCAGGTTTAAATTTTATATGATTGCTTTCACCATAATACAAAGATCCTGCTGTACCTATTGCGTGTAACTTGTTAGCTTTTACTTTATTGTATTGTTCTTGCAAAGATGCTATGTCAAACAGGTTACCTGCTACTTGTAGTGTAGCTTCAGCAGGACATGTAGGATGCTCAGCTATGTATTGATCATATGCTTTTGGATCATTAGTACCTTTCTTTTTATTTCTATTATTCTCTTCAAATTCTTTAGCTTCTTCTACAAAAGAGTTACCATCATCATCTATAAACCCTTCTAAGTTTTCATATATAGGAACAAAGTGTCCGCATACAGATCCTAGTGCTCCATCATCCCATATATTCTCAAAAGCTAGGCAATCATAAGACTCAGGATTGTAAAATATCTCTTCCATACCTGCAAAGTCTGCTCCTTCTGTACCACCTGTACCAAATGCTACCATCGTACCTAGAGTCTTACTACCTTGGCGCATTGTTGGCATAGCAACCTCCCATGCTTTTAATAATCCTGGAAATGATCCTGCCTCCTCAAAAAATATAAGCTCGCCCGCCTTACCCCTTACTTTATCCGGGTCATCTTTAAGAGATACACCTATAATCTGGGACTTCATACCCATTTCTACTAATGCTCCATTAACATTCTTCTTATATCCAGATTGTTTGTGCATCTCCCTATCTCTAAGTCTAGGCTGTGTCCATGCAGTGTTATCATCTACAAATGATAGAATATCCCAAGCTTTAGATAGTAGACCATCCCCAATTAAGTATTCTTTCTGCCCTGCAAATACATAATTCTTACTATTACGTAAATGAAAATAATTTCTAGCAAGCATTGCTGCAGCCTTATAAGAATATCCCTTACGACGAGCTTTTAATACTGTCATATGTTTATTCTCTTTTCTACAATTGTCTATTGCAGTAAAGTATTTCCAATCTCCGTCGTAAAATGCTGGGAATGTACGCTCTCTTCGAGCTATAACTGTACCATCTGGTAATTCCTGATCAACAGATCTGTCAATCGGGCAATAATTAAGATAAAAATAATGATTGCCTGTAATAGTTACTCCATTATGAGTATATCCGTACAGACATCTTTCTCTTTCTTCGTCCCAGTATTCATAATAAGGTTTTGTACCGGGCAGTGCGTTTGTATAGTAACCGTTTTTTATATACGAATTAGCTGCTGGAGCTAGTCCTCTTGTGTCTTTAAAAACTTGTTCTTTATGTTCACTAATTCCTGACATTTTTCGTATTCTTCTGTTTCTGTAAAATGCTCTATGAGTAAATCCAAAGTACCCTCATCTCTTCCATCACTGTCTAAAGGATCAAAAGGTAAGTAGAAATTTACAAGTTCTCCTTCACTTTCTGCTGCTTCAAATATATCATCGAGCGTTATTCTTTTAGTAACAAGATTATACGCATTGTCCATTGCACTATTGTAATCTTCTAAATCTTCTAAAAAGTCCATGGTGCCTAATTTACGAACTATATTTGTTAACTACAACTCCTCCGCGTGTATTTGTGTTAATTTGTTCTTGTTTTCTAACCTGTTCCTCTAGTTTTGAGAGCCCATCTACCACATCTCCCATCTTAGAAAGGTTAGCAACTAAGTCTTTTGCATGGAAGATTGGTCTGCCGTTATCGTCCATTAGTGTTAAATCCACTGACTCAAAATACTTTTCTAGTTTTACTACAGATGACCTAGCAGACTTAAGCAGCTTAACCGCGGAAGTCTCTTTTAGTTCTCTATATTTATCACATGCTGCAAGAACTTTATTACTAGCTTTCCATTTTGTTTTACCGTATAATCCTAGTACAACTTCGTCATGTCTTTGAGATATATCATACACAGCATAAGGAGATCTATGATCATGCATAAAAAATATGTATGCAAGTTCCTTTGTATCCAAATCCTTAAACTCTACAATCGTTAGTGTGTAAGGAGAGGGCACTGCTACATTATCAACTATCTCTAGTAACTCCATTCTTATTTATATTTTTTCTTCTAGATGGTTTTGAGTGAAACTTCCCAAAGTAAGGTAATCGTACTGCATCAAAAGACCCATCTGCCATTACCTTTGCAACATATTTAAACTGACTTGTGACTATTGCTTCTACTTTTTCTAAAGGCAAGCTATGCTTTGTCGCTAGTATCTGTATTATCTCCTTTTTGGATTTTGCCATCTTGCGGTTTCCATTTGTTTATTGGACATGTAGTAGTTTTCCATTTTGCTTTATGCTCTATCAGACATCCACACTTACCACATCTCATTTTATCTCTTATTATATGCTCACAACTATTGCAATCAGATAATCTTTCTATATAATCTTGATTTGATACATTGGGTGCGCCTTCAGCCACATACTTAGCAAGATCTTTACTAAAACTTTTAGTCATCTCCCATATACTAGGTAGTTTCTTTTCACTCATTCCAGTTAATATTTACCTCTACTTTTTTAGTACTCAAATCTAACAATCTGTTCAGGGTATACTTTCTATTGTTTAATCTCAAAGCTCCTTTGTCTTTAATCTTTTTTACATAGTTGTTCAAAGTATTAAAGTCTGCTTGCCCTACTAATCGAGCTGCCTGCTTCTTAACTTTTACTGCACAAATGTTTTCTTCTTCCAATGTAATAGCTGTATCTACTAATGCAGATAACACTCTTAGCTCTGTAGAAGTAAGATTAAATATCCCATTCCAAAGTTGCAAGTACTTGTGTGTAGAGTTTACGTTAATCGTTATTTTCTGTTCCATTTGGTTCTTGTTCTCCTTTTTCTTTTAGATATGCAGCCATGATAGCTTCATATTGTTGAATTTTTAGAGTTTGCTCTCGTAAGAGCTCATATACACGGTAGTCAACTTTTAATGTTCCACCATCTATATATATTCTTTTCTTATTCGGTCTCTTCGTCTGTCTCATCAGTTACTGTTACAATTAATGTGTATTCATGATCTCCTATTAGAACTTGTATGTCGTATGTACAATTTATATTATCTTCTGTCCACATGTCTAACTTTGTTTCAAATTCATTATACAATGCAAATAATTCTTCCCAACTACTCGTCTGAAATTTCGTTCTTATCATCTGTAAATTCTATGGTAGCTCTTGATCCTTCTAATATTATCTTAGAAGTAGTAGACTGCCTGTTAAATTCTTCTATATAAGTTGCTATATCTTCTCTACTGCATAGAAATGATAGAAATACAGACATTTCTTTTGCAGCTCTAGACGTATTAGCTTTTAGATTACTAACTTTCTTAGTATGTTCTACTAATTCTAAGTAATCATCTAGATTTATAGTAACTGTACCAGGGATCTTCATTAAAACTTACCTAATACTTGGAATTCACTAACAAACAAGTACTGTACCTCATCAATATGGATAAGCATAGCCTCTGTATTTGGGTCTACCATAATCTTGTCACCAGCTTTACACTGATTAACCTGTGGTCCTACCGCTAATACTTCTACTATGTTTGTTTGTAATGCTTTTGCAGTTGCATCATCTAAGATAATTCCTGACTCTGTAGTTTTTGAGTCTGGACGTGGTACAACTATCCACGCTCCGAAGGGTTGAAATGTAAATTCCTTTGCCATTATTTCTATAATTTGGTTAATAATGCAAAGTTATAATAAAATTGTTTACAAATCCAAGGAAATAGTGAAAAAAGTGATTCCTCCTCCAGCTGTGTAGGCTATATCTGCCCATTCAAAGGTAGATTTAGGATCTGAGTCGTACTTATCTACAAGTTCCTTAGTAACACCAAGAACTAAGCAAGCCACAAACGGACCATACTTAATAACCTTTTTATTATCTGTATATTCAGGCAGGATATTAGTTGCAGCATGCGCAGAGATATAGCCCACGCCGAAATGCATAATCTTGTCTTTCTTGATTATAGGTTCCCAAGCTAGCATTACAGCTAGTGTAGTGATAAGTAAGTATTTCATGTAAGTAAGTTTTTAAGATTTCACGACTAGATACAGGTTCCCCCTTTAGGCACCCTATTTCAGTTGGAATTTTACCGTGCTAGTAGTTCTTCCGGCACTACCGGAGACCCATGGACACTAAAACTAGTGTTAATTCACCACACCTACTTATGTGACATGTGTCCAACCTAGGGGCTATATCCTTCCTTTCCGAGACTATTGGAGAAAACTCTAATCCTTATTTAGGATCTACAATCCAACTTCTGACCCCATAACTACCTCTCGGCCCTCTGGGGTGATACGCAATATGCGTGTCTCTAATTGTGCAAAGTTACACAAAATTTTTTAACTGCCGCAATTCTCGCAGTCTGCGTTATCAATTGAGCAAGCTTCTGGCTGCTCGCCCTCTTCCATATCTTCAATCCAATCGTCAAATCCTATGTGACTTTTAGGTTGTCCACATTGACAATGCTCTGGGCATTGAGGACAAATAGCTTCTCCTTTACAACATACGCAGTTTCTATCTCCGCAAGTTTGTGTTTTTTCATTTTCTGATACCATAGTGCAAAGCTAGAAAAAAAATCCCAAAAAAAAAATTTTACTCTAGGAAATCTTTGAGCGTGTGGACCAACTATTGCAAAGACCCCCACTAGTTGTCGGATTTGGGATAGTCCCGGTCTATAATTATTAAACAATTGTGATTATGAAAAAGTTCAGTGAATACCTGAAAGAGAATGAGTTCCTAACAGCTAAGATAATAGCCGGCCCTAACGGCGATTTCATCCTAGCACAGAAGGCTGACGACTCTGTCGCCACCTTCCCTGTAGGTAAGAAATCTCAAGGTGTTACAAACCTGTTCGACTACAACTGTTTGATTACTGACGATGGACAAGCCATCGCCACTATCAACCATTATGTAGACGTAACAGACTTTGTTACTCTATAAAAGCAAGAGCCTTAGGGCTCTTTCTTTTTATTCTTTTCCCTTTTGCACAAACTTACGACCTTACGAGTGTGGTTACTAGGTCGTATTCACCACATTTCACCACATTTTACTAATCAATAGGTTTATTCCTATTACATTATATAACATTATGGACAAGACAGCTCTTATCAATGCTATCAAAGAATTAGCTTTTAATGAAGAAAACTTTGAAATGTTAAAAGAAGAACTAATCAAATCAGTATTCCCTAAATCAATATCAGAACAAGTTGAAGATGCAATGTCAGGCATTGACCGTAACTTCCAAGAAGATATGATTAATGATATGGATATGGGTCAAGATGAAACAATAGAAAGGACGTACTATTAGTCAATCCAATTGGCAACGTCGTATTCCTAAGCAAGAAGACAAACTGCTTTACTTTTTATTAACCTTTTAATACTTACATTATGTCTTATCATTCTTACGGCAGACTTAAGTTCTGCTACCAACTATTTGCTTTTGTGTCTATCATACTTGCTGTTGCATTTATGATTATGACATTACAAAATTACTCAATGTTATACGCTCTCGGTTCAGCTATACTTATATTAGTATGTGCACTCTGTGTTAAGCGTTCTGAAATGTATCAGAGTAAGATGGATAATTGGAGTTACAAACATTATCTAGATAACAATGAATAGTAACTACACACTTAAGGACTTTGGAGTACTAGTTGTACTCTTTGTCCTTGCGGTGTGGTTAACATCATGCTCATCACCTAAAGTATTAACAGGTAATGGCTATGTTAAATCACATTGTAATATGAAAAGATAATCTCGTCGGGCTTTCCCTAACCAACTGAATAAGCTTTACGCTAAAGGTTGGACGAGATATAATCAAGCAATGTATCCTGGGGGAGCAAGGCCAGTCGTGGCTACTGCTTAATATACCTACGAGAGGTAGTCCTACGGATACACTTGATTTAAACAAAGAGAGTTGGCTAGTGTACATAGCCACCAGGATAGTTCAAACTGCTAATCAAAACTACAGAGATAGATAACTGGACTTTGTACTCTCTTTTATATAAAGTAACCGGTAACAATCCGTATTCTACGCAACGCTGCAGGAGAGCAGGGTTACTTTACTTAATAAAGAGAGTTGGCTAGTGCACTAGTCACCAAGCACTATATGAACAAAATACAGAGATACGCGGAATTCCAGCTGTTATGAGATTATTAACAGGACATAAATTTTGGATGGTAAACTGAGGGGCTCTGTACTCTCTTTTATATTAACATTTACTAACATTTAAAACATTTATATCATGGCAGAATTATTTGACTTATGTGTAGGTGCTATGTACTTGATGTCTGACATCACAGGACTTACATACAAAGAGATTAACATATGGTTGTTTGTTATCATACATCCAGTTATTACATTAACATTATTCATCTTACTTATATTTAAACAAAGAAAGATAAATCATTTCCAAAAAACTTCAGAAGATTTAGATTTTGAAATGAGTCTACAAGATGAATATCAAGATGAAGATGAAGACGTGGACGACATAACATTTCTAGAAGGTATGCAGGCAGAGGCTGAAACTAAAGCAGAATACAGAGAGATTGAACGTCGTATTCAAAAACTATCAAAAAGTCTTAACAGTTTATCTGCTGAAGAGTTTGAAAAGATATTGAAGTCTGATCTACTTTCTAAATAATAAACAGAGTAGCCGCGCTGTAAAGACGGCTAAGCTAACCACATTTATTAACCTTTTTATACATTACTAACATGCTATACGTAGTTACTTACACAGCAAACTCTCGTGATGAGCACTGGGCAGACCCAGTATATCACACCAACAAATTTGAAAGACAGTTCAAGGATAAGATAGATGCCTTGCACTTCTTTGAGGAATGTACAAGTCCTTATAAAGACCTTCGTACTATGACTGACTCAAGTGAAGAAACACTGAAGACATTCGTAGACAATGAAGGTACAATTATCTATTATTATTAACATTATTAAACATTTTATCATGGCAAATTTATTGCACAGTGGTGACCTTAACACTCTAAAGCTAGGTCAAACTTTACTTACAAGATTCAGAAAGATTGAAGGTGGCTTTGTCCAAATGGAATTGGCAGAGGTCAAAGAAGGCTCGCGCGGCTTGTCAGCTGCGTTTGTATTTAATCAATCTGATAATAGATTTTCAAGAAACTCTGCACGTAGAGCGTGGCAACCTGCTACACCTGCTGATGTAGAGAGTGCACTTGGTATCTCAGTTGGAGATGCTGAAGGTTGGGAAATGGATGACATGGGTAATGAAATACTTACTGTCAATGTACTTAATCCTGTTGCTTCTTTCGAAGGACAAGAGTTCCCACTACGAGTTCAAATTATAGAAACTACTGAGCCTACTGATTGGCAAAGAGCTAATCTAAATAGCGCTGCAAAGCGTAAAGGTAAAGATGGAGACTTCATCTTACACAATGGTGACTACATATTTACTCGTTCCTCTATTGTATTCAGTGACCCAGTAGATGTATATCTACAAGCTGATACAGCACCAGTTCAAAGCCCTACTATTGAGAAGGTAGACACGGCTACTGGCGAGATACTAAGATAAGTATAAATAAAATAGGTATATCATTTGTTTGGTATACCTATTTTTACTATATTTGTTAACATTTATAAAGAATTAATTTACATAATTATCTAAATCATTGAAAATGAACACATTAATTAAAAGCGCAGGGAAAGTAGTAGCTACTGTATCTGCATCTCACAATGTAACTGTAACTGAAAGACAGATTACTATTGACCTATTTACCACGGCTAAGCCAAAAACCAAAAAGACTAAGAAACGTGGCAGACCTGCAGGGTCTAAAAATAAAACTACGAAGACTATAACTAAGTAGTAACAATTCACACAATTGTATTAATTGATGATAGAGGGGCCTTGTGCCCCTTTGTTGTCTAACAACATTTACATTATGGGAAAGATGAAAGAATTATACGCAGCAATGCAAGAAGGTTACATTGAAGACCTTAGACAAGCTTACGTAATAGCAGAGTCTGAAAACAGAGAGGTTATGAGATTTCAAGGACAGACTATTAGTTTGACTTATGCAAAATACTTATTACAATTTACAGACACATTTCTAAAAGACTTGACAAATGATAACATTCGTAACGCAAACGACGAGTCTGAGCGACTCATATAAACTAGGTACAATACAAGATGTTGTAGACTACTGTTCAACTAAGACAGTGCTTGGTGTAGACACAGAGACAGAAGGCTTTGACTTTACATGCAAGAAGATGATTATGTTTCAGATTGGGGATGAAGAGCAACAATTTGTAATAGACACACGGTTTGTGAGTATAGAACCGCTAAGACATATACTCGAAAGTAAAGAGATTATCAAGATATTTCACAATGCTAAGTTTGACTACAAGTTTATTAAAAAGTGGTCAGACATAGAATGTGAAGGAATATACTGCTCGTTTTTGGTTGAACGAATACTATCTTGCGGTCGTCACATAGGTTATGGACTAAAAGACCTCTGTAAACGCTACTTAAATGTAGAGTTAAATAAAGAAATCAGAAACCAATTTATAGGGTTATCGGGACAAGCCTATCGTGATGACCAGATAGTCTACGGTGCCAAAGATGTAGAGTATTTGTGTAAGATTAGAAAACTACAGCTACCAAAGATTGAAGAGTTTAAACTACAGAATGTGGTTGACTTGGAGAATCAGGCTGTGTTAGCATTTGCTGACATAGAGTACAATGGTATTGATATTGATAAGGACAAATGGGAAGTTATAGCAAAAGCTAGCGAACAAGAAGCCTTGGGCATGAGAGAGAAATTAGATGACCTGGTAAAAATCGTCCCAGAGTTATCGTGCTTTGTGTTAACTCATGTCCAAGGTGACTTGTTTACTCCTATTGAAGATATACGTAAAGTTGGGGTCAAGTGGACTAGCCCTACTCAAGTATTGAAAGTATTTAAGAAACTAGTCCCTGAACTAGAAGACGTCAACGGTAAGAAGATGTACAAGTACAGACGCCAACATAAGATTATAGATTTGTATGTTAAGTACAAAGAAAAGATGAAGTTGGCTACGTCTTACGGCAGTGATTTCTTCAAATTTGTATCAAGCGATGGTAAAATACATACGCAATTTAATCAAATACTTGACACAGGTCGAGTGGCCAGCAAAAGGCCAAACATGCAGCAGATACCTGCTGATAATAAGTTCCGTAATTGCTTTTTGGCTCCTGATGGGTGGTGCTTTGTTAGTAGTGACTATTCTAGTCAAGAGCTAAATGTTATTGCATTTGGTAGCAAAGACCCAGTATGGATAAACGCTCTTGAACAAGGACAAGACTTGCACAGTGTATGTGCTGACCTTGTGTATGGACAAGAGTGGATAGATACAGCTGAAGACAATTGCAGTTATATGAAGAACAAGAGTAAGTGTAAGTGTCCCAAACATGGTAAGCTACGTACAAATGTTAAGACTATTAACTTTGGACTAGCTTACGGTATGGGCCCACATAAGCTTGCTGACACTCTAGATATTAGTATCAAAGAGGCAGAGACATTGATTGATAAATACTTTGAGGCGTTCCCGTCTATTGGTGGGTTCCTAGATAAACTAGGCAGCTTTGGTAAAAAGTATGGATACATCAAAACCTTTCCGCCTTACAACAGACGTCGTTGGTTTCCTACGTGGTATCCTCGTATCTATCAAGACAAGAGTCAAGCTTTTGAACTTGGTAGTATAGAGCGTGCTAGTAAGAATACACCTATACAAGGTGCGTCAGCTGACATGACTAAGAAAGCGATGATACTTATTAGAAACTATATCAAAGAGAACGATGTACCTGTCAAGATAGTTATGACTGTTCATGACCAGGTAGATACTATCTGCCAAAATGATTATGCAGAGGAGTGGGTAACTAAACTAACAGAACTGATGGAGCAAGCTGCTCTTGAGGTAGTAACTAACGGTCTGCTAAAAGCGGACACAAATATTAGTAAATCATGGGAAAAATAAGATATAGAATAACATATTTTCCAAACGAGCAGAAATACTCTATATGGAGACACAGAGACGATAACACTGTAGAGCTTGTTAAAGAGTGGTTTAACTCAAGAGCAGAAGCATCTGATTGGTTAAACAGATACTACGCGTTTTCAAACGATATTTCTATTGATGGAGATACTTACGAATTAATAATAAATTAAATCATGGGAAAAGTAACAGCTTATAATGTGAACAACTTAAAACGTTGTCATAGTATACTAAAGCTTATAGCAGAGGTTACAGAAACAAACTACAACGATATAAAAAGTCCTACTAGACGTCGTGAAGTTGTAGATGCAAGACGTATGTTTTGTGTTCTTGCGCGTAAGACTCTGTATATGCCTTTTGCATCAATAGCTAAGTTTATTAAACGGGACCATTCTAGTGCAATATATTATGTAAAACAACATGATAGTCTTATGAAGACAGATATGATGTATAAACATTTTTATGACTTATGTGAGTATGCTGTACAAGAGGGCAAAGTTGAAATAACTGAGGATGATACAATAGATTATATAGATGCTATTGTAACAGAAAATAAATATTTAAAAACAGAATTAGATACATTGCAAAAACAACTATCTAAAATTCACAAAGTATTGGAAATATGAAACAAGAAAAACCAAAGTTTGATTACAGCCTATTTGCATGTTTTATAGGCTTTGTAGGCATTATTGTAACACTTATAGTAATGCTAATTACTAACGGATTAAAAATTTAATTATGGAAATGAATATAGAATTGGATAATGGATGGCACGTCGCTGTTGACTATGAATATACAGCACCTGAAAAAGCTGTATACTATACTAGTAACGGAGACCCAGGTCATCCAGGATCATCAGCTGAAGCTAGAGTGTATAATGTATGGGCTACCCTTACAGAAAGAAATGGTAAACTTGTACAAGTAGATGTGCTTAAGTTTCTAGTAGACACAGATTTGATAGATATAGAAGAAGTAGAACAAGAAATTATAAGCAAGCATGCAACTGACTATGACTAAACTTATTGAAGTAAAAGATGAAGAACAGAAGAAAGCTATTAATGCTTGGGCTAAGCGTAAGTTTACTGGTAGTATTATTGCTGGTACAGGCTTTGGTAAGTCCCGTTGTGGCGTTATTGCTGCTGGTAAAACTTTGGATACCATTGATACTGCTAAGGCGATTGTCTTAGTTCCAACTACACAACTGCAAGCACAGTTCAGAGACGAGTTCTCTAAATGGGGCTACGAACATATACTAGATAGAGTAGATATAGTTTGCTATGCTTCTGCATATAAAATAGAGAACGAGCACTACGATGTAGTTGTTTGTGACGAAGTGCACCTTGGCCTATCACCTGAGTATCGTAAGTTCTTTGAGAACAATACTTGGGATAGACTACTGTGTATGACTGCTACACCACCAGAAGAGATAGAGTATAGAGATATACTGTACAAGCTAGCACCTGTGTGCTATCGTATTGACTTGGATAAGTGTGTAGAGCTTGGACTAGTATCCCCGTACAATATTATATGTAAGCCTATTGAGCTTACAAGTGTGGAGAAACAAGAGTATGATAAGGCAAACAAGACATTTGTTTATGCTAAATACATACTTGGACAGTTTGATGCATTTGACAGAGCTCGTCACATCATGGGCTCAGGTAAGCATACTGCTAGCAACCAGGACAAGGCAGCAGCTGCGCAGTTCTATCGTGCTATTAGAGCACGTAAAGCTGTAGTAGACCATGCTGATGGTAAAATTGCAGAGCTACAAAAGCTTGTGATTAATAACATAGGTGAGAAGATGCTTGTCTTTGGTGGTAGTAACGAGTTTACTAACAAACTTGCAGATGCAACAGAGACATTCTCTACTGTGTATCATAGCGGTAAGACTAAGAAGCAGAAAGAGCAGGCATTGAAAGACTTTAGGTCTGGTGATAAACCTGTGCTGTGCTCTACTAAAGCTTTGAACCAGGGCTTCGATGTAGCAGATGCTACCATGGCTGTTATTTGTGGTTTGACTAGTAAGTCACTGACTATGATACAGCGTGTAGGTAGGATTGTTAGATACCAAGAGGGTAAGATAGGCCAGATATTTATACTGTATGTCAAGGACAGTCAGGAAGAGAAATGGTTGAAAAGTAGTGTTAAAAATCTAGATAATGTGACCTGGTTAACTTGATAATCAGGCACATTTTTCGTAACTTTATAGAGAAATGCAGATACAAATAGACATAGAATTATTGATAGAAAATGACATCAGTGCTGATGATTATTTGGCGCTGTACGCTATTTATAGGAAGGGATTTAAAACGCTAGAACAGCTGAACATAAACCCTGACTGGGAGAAACTACAATCCAAAAGCTTTGTCAAGCTAGGAGAGACACTAGACCAGCATGTTATTAGACAAGAGTTTATTGACTTGTTTTCTAGTGACTTTGACCAGATGTTTGCAGAGCTTGTAGGTACATACCCAATGAAAGTTAGAACTAAGACAGGTAGCTACAGAATACTACGTGGCTCTGACCCTGACCTTAAGACTAATGCAAAAGCAAAGGCTAAGTACAGCAGGATTGTGGGTACAAAAAGATTTATGCATGAGAAGATTATGCGCTTACTGAATGTACAACTGAAGGTAGAGCGAGATAGACTAGAATACATGCAGCAACTAGAGGTATGGTTGAACAATCATACTTGGGAAAAATATATAAATATAGACGAAAATGCAGGAGAATCAGAAAACAGAATCACAAGACGTCTCTGACGTATTCAAAGACAGGGGCTTTCAGAAGATAGACAAAGCAGTCAATCAGTCTATTGCTATTGTTAAACAAGCTAAGCTTGGTAAACGTAATGTACTAGCTACATCTTGGAAGAGACTAAACAAGAATTTACTTGGTGGTCTACAGAAAGGTAAGATGTATGTCATTGCAGGTCGTCCAGGTGTTGGTAAGTCAGCATTCAGTAATCAACTAGTGTTTGACGTGTTGGATACAAACCCAACTAAGCCTATCATTGTATTGTACTGGACATTCGAGATGCCCGGTTACCAGCAGGTAATGCGTAGCGCATCAAAAGATGTAAAGAAACAAATGTCAGACCTATTGTCAGTAGAGTCACCTCTATCAGACATAGACTTTAAGACATATGCATCTAAGGTACAAAAGTATGGACACTATCCTATCTATTTCAACAATATACCTCGTACTATGGAGTATATTATGCAGACTAACGAAGAACTATTCTTGCAACATCCTAATCACACAGTAATCAACTTGTTTGACCACTCGCGTTTGATCCGGGGTAACGAAGAGACAGAGCTTCGTAGGCTGAACACAATATCTAAAGGTTGTATGTGGATGCAGTCTAAGCTAGGTGTAGTTAACATATTACTATCTCAGCTTAACCGTAACATAGAACAAGAGCATCGTGCTAAGAACCAGTATCAGCCATTACTAACAGATTTGTTTGGTGGTGACTCTATTGGTCAGGATGCGCATGTTGTTATGATATTGAACAGGCCATACGATTTGTATGGTATTACAGAAACATACTGCGGTGAGAACCCGCAAGGCTTGCTAGCATGTCACATGGAGAAGAACCGTGATGGTTTACTTGGTATGATAGGCTATGAGGCAGACATGTCTACATTTACTATTAAAGAGAGGTCGTGATAACTGAAGTTACTAGAAAGACATTTACCATACGAGAGTCTGGTAGGTCTACAGATTTTATTACGCCTAGCTTTGGACACGGCTGTTTGTATGACTGTAGCTATTGCTACATGAAACGACACAAGCCTGATGGTTTAACTATTGCAAAGAATGTAGGTGATATACTTACAGAGGTAAATAATCACGCATATTTTACACCAGTAGACAAGCCTAACCAGACACATCCAGAGTACACAACTTATGACATAAGCTGTAACGAGGACTTTGCATTGCATGCTAAGTATCATAACTGGGAAAGCATCTTTGAATTCTTTAGAACTCATCCGGTTGCTATGGGTAGTTTTGCTACTAAGTATGTAAACAATAATCTTCTTACGTATAATCCTGAAAAAAAAGTACGTATAAGATTTAGTCTGATGCCACAGAAGATGTCAGACATACACGAGCCTAATACATCAAAGATACATGATAGGATAAATGCTATCAATAGATTTGTAGAAGCAGGCTACGATGTACATGTCAACTTTAGCCCTGTCATAGTATATGATGGATGGCTAGATGACTACGCTCAATTGTTTCAGGACCTAGACGATGCCGTGTTGTACAAAGATGACGTGCTAGCGGAAGTTATCTTCCTTACACACAACTTTAAAAAACACAAAGTCAACTTACAGAGGCACCCAAATGCTGAAGTAACTCTATGGACACCAGACATACAAGAGATTAAGACGTCGCAATATGGTGGCGAGAACCTCAGATATAAACTTAAATTCAAGGGAAAGTTTATAGAGCAGTTTAAACAACTGCATGACAGTATTATCCCTTGGAACACTATTAGATATATATTTTAATTATGGAACTACCAAAAACTGTGGTAAAGGCGAGCCGTAAATCGCCTAAGAACATGATAATCTATGGTCCACCTAAGATAGGTAAGACTACAGTATTGTCACAACTAAAAGATTGTTTGATTATTGACTTGGAGGATGGCTCCGACATGGTTGACGCCCTAAAAGTCAAAGTTAACAACTTGAAAGAACTTGGAGAGGTTGGTAAAGCAATCATCAAAGAGGGAAAACCGTACAAGTACATTGCTATTGACACTATCTCAAAGCTTGAGGAATGGTGTGAAGCTGACGCAAAAGTATTGTACATGCAAACTCCTATGGGTAAGAACTTTGAACAGAAGAACCCTGGCGCATCAGTCCTATCATTACCTAACGGTGCTGGCTACTTATACTTACGTATAGCCTACAAGAAATGGATAGATAGACTGAACAAGCTAGCGGATCATGTGATTCTAGTTGGTCACCTAAAGGACAAGATGCTTGAGAAGAAAGGCAAAGAGGTTGCTGTAAAGGACCTTGACTTGACTGGTAAAATCAAGCAGATTACATGCGCTAATGCTGACGCTGTTGGTTATATCTACAGAGAAGATGACAAGACTATGGTCTCGTTTAACTCTATGGACGATGTGACAGCCGGCTCACGTTGTAATCACTTAAAGGGAGAGACCATGCCCTTAGACTGGTCTAAAATATTTATTGATTAACCGCTTAATATTTAAACAAATGATTGAAGCACGCACAAACCCTGGCGAGGAAACGCAGAAAAACCAAACACCAGAAACTATCACTGTGACTATGATTCTAGAAGATCTAGACAACGGCATTGACCGTACAGGTATTCAAGAAAAGTATGGATTAGAGAAATGGGAAGTAACTCAAATGTTTCAACACCCTACATTGAAGGGTAAGAAAGCAAGGAAAGTAAGAAAACTTTCTTTCAACTTTGTAGATGATACTACACCAGATCCTAACCAAACTAGTATTCCTGTAGAGTCTCCAGATGTGGATGTACATACAGAAGCGTCTATGATTGTAGAAGCTACACCTGAGTTGAATCATCTTAACGACTTTGACCAGGAAGATGACACAGACAGTTTTGATTATTAATTATTAAATTTATTATTTATGGCTATTAAAAGCAATGACAGTAATGTCGAAGTAGCAGGTGGTGGAGTAAAACTATACTCTGGCCTTGCAAATTTTAAAGTAATTGCAGTTAACCCTACTATGGCAGAACTGCATGAACTAGGGATTATGGTAAAACAAGATCCTAACTACTATGTAGAACTTAACGGTACTGAGTACTTTAAGCTTACATTCTGGATTAAGAATGATGACCTTACTACAAGGTTTGACATTTTGATGAACGGAACAGAGCGTGTATCTCAGTCTGGTAAGAATCAGTGGCTAAATGCTATTGGTCAGTCTACATGGTCTGACGGTGAACCTGAGTACGATTGGTACAAGAAAGAAGGTTTACGTAAAGCACTAGTTGGCGAGGAGACATTGATTAACTTTGTTAAGCAGTGGGCCAATGTTGCTAATGGTGACGAAGCTTACTTTGATAGTATAGCTAAGATTGTTAAAGGTGATGTAACTGAAGTTAAAGCTTTGGTTGGATTACTAGCTAACAACGAGGTTAGATTATTGATTGGTGTTAAAGATGGTAAGTATCAAACTGTGTACACAAAAGTATTTGGCCGTGTAAAGCCACAGCGTGATGACATCTTTGCTAAGAATCTTAACGACGAGTACGGCGCGTTCAATGCTGAGTTTGACACTACACTTGCGTGGGGTGCATTTACTCCTGAACTAGCTGTAGTAGCTCCAGATACGGAAGATGCCACAGTATCAGAAGAAGACGACTGGGTGTAAGCTCGTAGTCTTTTGGCCAAGTTAAATATGGGGAGTGTAAAAGCTCCCCATTTTTTATATAAATTAGCAAACTTATGATTAAGAGCAGAGACAGTGAGATACATCTATCAAAAGATATGGTGTTGAGCAGAATAGGAGAGATAGATATATTTTCGTATTACTGCAGTCCTTTTCAGGAGCTCGGTGTACCATTCTGTAGTGACCTGCGTGAAGATAATAGTCCATCTGTGTCTATTATACTTTGGAAAGACAGGTTATTATACAAGGACTTTGGTCACCCTGAGCATACCTTTGACTGTTTCTCATATGTATCTTGTAAGTATAATTGTAATTTCTTTGAGGCCTTGCGCATCATTGATAATGATTTTAGATTGGGACTAGCACATATAAAAAGTGCAGCAGAGTTTACAAAAGGTTATATGGCATTTAGATCTTCTAAAGTTGTAAAGCCTAAGCCTGTTGTTATTATTAAGAAGAGATCTAGGCCCTGGATGAAGAAGGACGCAGAGTTTTGGTCAAAGTATTTGATTAGTAAAAAAACTTTACGTACATTTGGAGTCTGCCCTATCACACACTACTGGATTAACACTAACCGGTTCAGCTGTGACTTAAGCTATGCTTATAAAATAGGGACTAAATTTAAAATCTATTCACCTTATGAAGAAATCAAATGGATTAGTAACACTACTAAGCAACATATACAAGGATATAAGCAGTTACCTCAAGAAGGAGATCTCTGTATTATTACATCAAGTCTCAAAGATGTTATGTGCTTGTTCGAAATGGGTATCCCCGCAATCGCCTTGCAATCAGAAATGCAAATGCCCGAAGCCAAAACGATCAAAGAGCTCCAAGAAAGGTTCAAAAAAGTAGTACTATTCTATGATAATGATTTCACAAATCCTGGTAACCCTGGTCAAACCATGGCTGCTAAGATTTGTAAAGAGTATTATCCTATGCGTAATATATATTTACCAGAGGATTATGGATGTAAAGATTTATCAGACTACATAGCTAAGTTTGGTAGAACAGAGGGATTGAAAACGATTATACAAATACAAATATGAGTAATAGAGAAGTAGGAAACTTTAAATATAAAACCAATAAAGAAGTTAGACGTAAGATAGATAGAATTCTACATGATACTGTAATTATGTTTGCCAACCTGGGCACTGGTACGCCGTTAGACGTAGGTAGTAAAACAGAAGCAAAAAGATTAGAAGTAGAAATGTTAGATAAAATTAAAGATATTGACGAAGACTTTTACCACGACAGGCTTAAGATACAACGCAGTGAAGAGAAGAACGAAACAAACCAAGAACAAGAAAGTTAGGAATGCAGTTTCTAAGGTATACAAAGGCATCAAGTTTAGATCTAAACTAGAGCTATTTACATACAAGAAATTAGAAGAAGCAGGAATAAAATGTTTGTATGAGAAGAAGAAATATATTCTCATGGAAGGGTTTCGCTTTGAACAAGAAAGTATCGAGCCAAGTAATAAAAAAGCTACAAAAGGAGAATATATAAATAATGCTGACAAAGTCAGAGATATTACATATACACCAGATTTTGTAGACCCTAATGGTAAATGGATTATAGAAGTCAAAGGCTTTGCTAACGACGTCTTTCCTTTAAAATGGAAACTATTTAAGAATCACCTACAACAGACAGGCAACCCGCCTGTATTATACTTGCCTAAGAATCAAGGTCAAGTTTTGAAAACAATCGAATTAATTAAACAACTTTAATTTATGGAATACACAGAAGATTTGCTCATCCGCCTGGATGGGCTTGGGATTGATATGTCTAATGGTCCCGTAGACACTCTTCGTCAGCTAGATCAGCTGTACGAAAGCACGAGGTATAACACGTTTGGATACCTTGAGAACTTGAAAAGTTTTGATAAGATTTTTGAGCCTGTATATGGCTTGGCATTCTTTATACTAGTTAGAGATGCACGCAAGCAATTTAAAAGAGAGCTTGAGTTTTATGATCTAGCAGTAGAGTTAAGAGAAATACACGAACAAACTAAAATTAATAAACATGAGTATAAAAACGATTGACAAGCAGATCAAGGGATCTGAAGGTCTAGCAAAGAAGATTAACAAAGGCGCAGAGAAGATGGTCTTTGACATCTTACAATCTACACAGTATTCTACACCTATTCCTTCTACTATACGAGAGCTGGCTACCAATGGTGCCGACGCTCAGCGTGAGAAGGAGATGGCTATAGAGATACTAACTGGTAAAGCTGAGGTAGAAGACTATTACATTGAGCGTCACGGCGAGCAATACAGTGATAGTAACTTTGACATTAGCTATTACAGCCTGGATCATTTAGATACAGAGAACAACGACGTAACAATTACATACAAAGAGAATGAAGGAACAGGATACTGCGATGTAGTTACGATAAAGGACCATGGTGTTGGTATTGGTGAGCGTCGTTTGGAAGGTGTGCTTGAGCTTGGTTATTCAACTAAGCGTAACACAGCTGAGAACTTTGGTGCATTTGGTCTTGGTGCTAAGGTTGCATTATCAACCGGTGTAGATTTCTATACTATAGAGACTGTGCACAATGGTAAGAGGTTCAAGATGAACTGTTACAATTACAAGACAGACTTTATTATACCTGCGTTTAATCCAGGACTAGGTCAGCCTAATCCACACATTACACTTAGTGATGGAACAAAGGTATACTATGAAAATGCTAAGGCAAAAAATCAAACCTTAATATCGTTTGGGGTCAAAAAACACAACAGACGAGATTACCGTGATGCGGTAGAAGAGCAGCTGATGTATATGCCTAACATTAGATTTAAGCGTATTGCAGAGGATGGCTATGAAAGAGATGAGCACATTCACCCAAAGATTATGCACAACTCTGACAACTTGATTATCTCTGATACATATCTGTTCAGTAAACCACACATTGTATTGACTAA
>Ga0209645_1000245_pt1 | contig 29187 bp, 53 predicted proteins | sample ETNvirenome_6_30_FD_184070 | JGI IMG/M metagenome (GOLD analysis project Ga0209645, IMG submission 184070) | Marine viral communities from the Pacific Ocean - ETNP_6_30 (SPAdes) (version 2) | ecosystem: Environmental > Aquatic > Marine > Oceanic | place: Pacific Ocean | collected 2013-06-19
TCCTCCCACGGGCAGCGTTGATGATGTTTGCACCGGGGCCTTTGAGGGCCACGCCACGGCTCTTGGGAGCCGGAGAGGGCTTGGGAGCAGGAGGTTGCTCCTGCTGCGCCACGGGCTGTGGCGACTCATCAACGAGAGGCTGACCGGGATCGAAGCCGTCCCACATCTCGTCCAAGTCGTCCTGAGCAGGCTCAGGGGCGGGGGCCTCCTGCGCCTTGGCCTTGATGGCCTCAGGGTTGTTCGTGTCCACCGGGGACCATTCCCCGAAGAAACCGGAACCCGACATCAGGCATCACCGTAGTCGAGGTTCGACAGGTCGCTGCTCGCAGGGCTGACGTCAGGCGCAACAATGGAGCGCAGCGGCATCGCATAGACGCCCTTCGCATCGAGGTTGAGGTTCACGTCGCCGTTGTCGGAGGTCCACGTTCGGGTGCGAACGACGACCCACACGCGGGAGCCCTTGGTGTAGGGCTTCCATCCATCGGCCTTCTTGACCTTGAATGCGTTGTGCTTGGAGACGAGTTGTCGAGAAACGTCGATCCACATTTGCGCGTTGGGGTCGTCACGGCGGAGGGACTGCGAGGTGAGCGTCATGCTGTGCTTGAAGCCACCCTCGGTCCATTGATGCTCCTTGCCGTCGTGGTCGATGTAGTCCACGACGCCGGACACCACGAAGACGGGTCCGAAGTCCTTGCCGGACTGAAGCATGGTGCGGTTCTCCATGTGGTAGTCGAAGGCCTCTCCGAGGTCCACGAAGGAGCCGAACTGCGCCATGAACTGATCAGGCGAGAACATGGCCGTGGCCGCAGGCAGGGCCTCCTCAGGGACCCAATCGAGTCCGTAGTTGGGGCTGATGGAGGTTGCCTTGAGAATGGTCTTGTCCGGGTTGTTCCAAGCAGGCTCGGCCTCAGCACGGAACAGGATGGGTTGGAAGAGGTTCAGGTCCTCCTCAGCGGCCTCGAAGGAGCATTCAATCTCCATCATGGGCTGAGGGCCTTCCTTGAGGAACGCATCCTTGCGGTTGCCGACGAAGAACCACGTCCTCTTGGGGAGCGAGGCAATCTTGGGCGACTTGCCGTCGTCCTTGAGCATGGCGATGTGCGTGTTGCCGCTGTGGATGGGAATGCACCAACGGGGCAATTCGCCTTCCTTGCCGTCCTCGGTGAAGACGACAGCATCAGCGGCATTGTGGACGCGCCACTTGCCTTCGCTGAACGAAACACGGCCGATCTTGACGGCGCGGTTCCCGGCCATGCAGCCATCACGAAGGGCGTTGCCCATGTTGAACTCAGCAGCCGACACAGCGGCTTCGCGCTGACGGCCCATCGTGTCCATCGTGCGGTCATACCCGATGACCATGCCGACCCACTCATCGCCTTTGCCGCCACCGCCTCCGGTGCGGCGCTCAGTCGTGACCTCCCAAGAGGAGGAGAAGAAGTCGAAGTCGTCCTCGGAGAGTCCGAGCAGGGTGTTGCCGCTTGCGGCCCAAACTTCGGGGAATGATTCGGCCACGAAAGAGCCGAAGTGTTCACTCACCTCCTTGTCGCTCCATCCGTTCTTGTCTGCAATGCGCTTCAGCGTGTCGTTCACCTTGGTCATGGTTTCACTTCCGAGTCAGGCCGTGGGGGGTAGGGGTCTTAAAGGCTCTTCATTTTGCGAGCCTCTTCGTCAAGGAGGGATAGGACAGAAACGACCTCATCGTAGGTAGTCGGCTGCGTCAGGCGGCCGTTGAAACGGCGAACCATTTCGATGCCCTCAGGAGTCGCGCTGAAGTCTTCAAGCCCTCTCACAGCGTTCAGGATCACCCCAATGTCTTCCTCCTTAACGTAGGACTTCTGAGATGAGAGGCCGAGGTCCTCAAGCATTTCGGAGACTACGGGCGTCATCTTACGGAACCATACCTTCGGCTGAATCAGATAGCCACACTTGCGTTCATTGGTTCGTTGAACCACAATCTCAGCCTTCAGGAACGTAGCGAACTGAATGGCTTGGATTGTTTGCTCCCTCACTCCAACATCTTGCTGATGAGGTGAATAGGATACAGAATGATGAGGGCCGTGTAGGCCAAAAGAAGGCCCACCCCCGCCATCGTCTTCCGTAGCCCAATCATCAGCCAATCCTTAGCACTCTCCATCTTCCATCCCATCCGTCAGCAGGTCGATCTGTTCAACCCTGACCACATCACCTTTGCCGACCGAACCGACGACGCGGGTAATCCGTCCTTGAACATAGGGGCCGATTTCTCCCCAACCTGCGCCGAATACGTCCACTTCAACGAAGACGGGCGTAGCCATCGGCGCGAACTCACCCTCAACAGGGAGGGACTGCTCACACGATTTGGTTAGCCTCTTGGACATATCATGCTCGGCGTCAAGCGTGCCGACCACGAGGTAGTCATCACCATCAACGGCAGCAATACGCCATTTGCATAGGCGCAACCCTTGTCCCAAAGACCGTTCAGCCCACACGCCACCGTCCACACGGAAGATGCAGCGGTTTGGCTGTCCGTTCACCAAAACCACCTCCTCAGGCGTATTCTCATAGGACAGGTCAGCGAAGGAGGACCACAGCAGAACGGGAGTCTTGCCCGTGATGAACTCCGATACCTTCGCGCTCGTTGCGAGAGGAGTCATTGGTTTCCGAATTAGCGTCGGGATCGACTCACGCCTGACTGAGAATGACCTCTCGGAAGGCCCAACGGGTGCCCAACGGTCAATGACCATAACCTCAATGTCCCGCCCCCATGCGTATTCCACAAGATACACGCCGGTTTCCAACACAGACAGGGGGACGAACCAACCCGGCGGGTCTTGGTCAAATGAAACCTCCTCGGCCGCTGTGCCTGCTGAATCGAATAGGGTTGCATTGCCTTCCTTGATGTGAAGAGTCATCCATTCACCCTCAGGATGAGCGAACAGGCATTTGTTGAACTGCACCTCAGCGAGGTCTTTCACGATTGGTGGGACCACAGCAATGCCTCTCCCATTGACGGGTTGCTGACTCTCAAGGATGCCTTCCCAATCCGCCTTAGATGCGAAGCCGCAGACCTCGCGCAGACCACGCAACAGAACTGCACGACGCATGGACGTCCGGCTCACCTGACCTGCGCTGTGCCGGATCAGTCCCGCAATGATTTCACCACGGCGGAAGACCGTCGGATGATGACTGAGCCTCACAATCAACGGAACCATGTCTCGTTTCTCCACCCGGTTAAACAGGGGTCGGAGGAGCATTGCTCGCTCCTCGTTCGTTCTCTCCTCCTTCAGAATATCCTCAACGATGCGTGAAACACGTCCTGTCGTGATCGTGGTTCTCGGTGATTCAGACAGATTCGCCAAACAGTCCACGAGGTCCGGCACATCGGAAACCTCCTCCGGGTATGCTCCGGTCAAAACGAAGAACACTTCGCGCAGGTCCTCGTTGCTCAAACGGTATGGTGATGTAGGCGAATAGAGCAGATGAGCCATCGGCCACAGGTCAAACCTGCTGTTGGCGAAGCACCCTGCGACCATGTTTCCACGACGCCGAGAGGAGGGGGCAACCCTCAGCACTTCGGCAACCATTCGGAAGGGCGCATCAGACACGTCACCACTCCGAAATCATCTCCTCATACGCCTCTTCAGAAGGAGAGAGAGACAGAACTGCTTGACGCGCCCACGGCTCCTCAATCCAACGTGTCTTCGTTGAGCGGCTCTTCGGGAGAATAACCGAAGAACTGCCGTAGGTTTCGTTCAGAAAGCGTCGAATCAATTTCTTGCCCCTTCCCACCCCGTTCATGTGCATCACGACGTAAGCACAGTCGGCAGCCAAGGGCATAGGGTAGCGAGGGGATTTCGTTAGGGCGACTTCAAACAGTTCTGACGCAACCTCGATGACCGCAGCGCGAACCTCCTCGCTGTTGAGGTCATCCCATGCCTCAAAGGCCACGCCGTTGACGATCTCGGCAATCCTTTCCCTCGCTTGAAGGCGGATTTCATCCATCCTTTCGGGCTTCATAGAGGAACCACTCCGTCATCATCGTCCCAAAGGTCATCGTCATCGACCATCTCAACGAGGGCGTTCTTCAACGCACGAGCCTCCTCCCGCGTAAGCATGAAGCCTTGCCGCGTGTAGCCGGTATAGCCGGTTGAGGATGGGGTGATTCTGTTCATTCGGATGTTTAGGACTCGCATTCCGTGAGATTTCGACGTCATCACATGAAGGCTCTTGCCCGGATTTAGGATCGACTCGACTTTGCTTACGACCCGGTTATCGTAATCGACCCCCGCTCCGCGCTTCATTCCTCCTCCTCCAAGGCTCGCATTCTCTCCTGCTTCAACACCCACCCCGAGTCGTCCACAATGACGTGGACACCCCGGAATGCGCGGTCAAACGAAAGAGGAGTCCCACAGCAGGGGCAAGTGCATTCTTCATCGACTTCGTAATAGGACACGCCGGGAACCACCGGCTCGACTTTGACGACACAGCCACACCGAGAGGCGCAGGCTGCAACATCTCCAATCATGTTCTCAGGGACGTTGACTTCCACGGAATTTTGGTATGCACGCTCGACCGCTTCTTCAACGGTCCACCCGAGCAGGTCGCCCAATTGCATGATCCAATGGTGGCGAGAGAACAAACCTTCCGCTTCACTTGGAACGGTTGCGTGAATCTCAACCAATGTGATTTGTCGCTCGCCGGTTTTCCGATAGACTCCTACCTCGGGCAGGTTCCAAACGCCATCGAGGGCAAGTGAGTTCCAAAGCAGATACGCCCATTCGACGTCTTGTTGTGTTGGGTCAGGCATTTCCAAGGAACCACCACCTCCTGCATTGGATACAGCGAAGAGCAAGCCGCATTTTTCCCCGAATGTCTTTCCGCGTCCCAATGGGGACGGGGTTTGGATTGCCGCACGAGGGGCAGCACGTTTCTTGTTCAAGCATTAGGAATGTCCCCCATTCTGACCGATGTAGTGTAGTGCTTGTCCGCCCCCCCTACACTCGTTTTGGGCTTTCCGAGCAATGTCCAACCAAACGGCCTCCTGTTGTTGTTTTTCTGCAAGCCGAACGACTGAGCCTTCTCCTCGATTTCATCGAGGTATTCCTTTGAAGTCACAAAGGCGTGAAGAGCATACCACCGGGGGTTCGCCTTCTCCTCTTCCGGGGGAAGGACGTGCATTGTCCAAAGCCGCGCTCCTTCATCACGACTTGAAGGATCGGGCTTGAATGCCGTCACCATCTGATTCTGCCTGAGAATCTCGCGGATGCGCTCGATGAGTTCTTCTTCATCGTCCACGTCGCCTCACCTCCTCGTAATGCCTCAGCCATTCGTTGATTTCACGGATTCTCTCATCAATGCTCTTCAACGCCTTCATGCGGTCGAGAGGGTCCATCTCGCGGTATTCCTCAGAACCGAGGAGAAAGCCTCGGTCGCCTCGCAGTTCACGCAATAGATTTTCCCACGGCTCGGCAGCCATAGCGTATGCGGCGTCAAGAGAAGCCCTTTTCGTCCTGCTTCTCAGCAATCGCCGCATAGATCATGGACCCGGACGAAGGACATAAAGGCTCATTCCCATTCCTGCTGAAACCTCTTCAAGGCGTCCACGTCAAGATCGGCGGTCACGGTTCCTCCTTTCAACGAGAAACCACAGGCTTCGCACGATTCCGCTTTGCTCAAATTTGGGTGTCCGCAGTTCTCGCAAGACACAATGCTGTTCAGTTCTGAAAAGACTGCCGGGGCCGTGTAGTCGTATTGTCCGTCATCTCTCCTGCTCTTACGGTGTGCGTCGTGGTCAACCATTGCGTATGGGATGAAAACCGGCGACCAATGGTGCTGTCTGAACGTCGCGGTCATTTCGTCTGCCGACTCATCATACGGGCTGACGTCCTCGGTATGCTCCTCAATCGTTTCGCGGCTGATGACGCCACGAGTCCCGTCTGTGAGCATGAAAGCGAAGTGGCCCGATGCGAGCAGTTCCTCCGGCAAATCAACGTAAGGAAGGATTGCGTGCAGGACTCCCTCGGAGGGGTGTCCCTCCGTCGTTCCCCTGCGAAGAACAACGACGATTGGAACGCGAGGTGCTTCAGGAAGCGTCTGCATCAATCGTCCCCTCCGATCTCGGAAGCGACCTTCTTCGCAGGCCCCTGATACACGAGGGTTTGTCCGTCGGGTGCGCCAATGAACCACATGGTTGTCTTCGTGAGCATTCGCTCGCCATTCGGCATCTCAACCCACCTACGGGGCGGACTCATCGTCAGGAATGCAGGAGGCTCCCCAAAGGCGGACATTGCAGCCACCCACACCTTCTGTGCCGCGCTCCTGCACTTGGGCTTGCGCTCATACGTTGTGATGCGCGGGCCGCTGTTATGGCTTACCCCCATCAGCGACTCACCTCCTTTTCCCAACGAAGGGCTTCATCGGTCACAACATACGTCTTGACTTTGCCCGGACGTGGGTTGTTTGACGAGAAGAAACGACGCCTTCGGGACAGCAGGTTGCTCATCTCACGGGACGTGAATTGGCCCTTGCGACAACGGTTGTTGAACATCTCGGAGAGAGTTTTCGCGCCCAACGGTTGCCCGTGGGCGTCCATGATCCGAATGACCTTGGCGACCCGTCGTTCGCTGACCATGCCCTTCGTGTCGCCACCACGACGCCCACCGGGCATCAGGCTCCCCTCCGGGGGGGTGGGGTTCCGCCGCTCAAGGCGTGTCGTTGCTTTGAGCGAGCGGAGGACTCTTCCTCCTGCTCCGCAGGACCGGAAGCCCAATCGGAAATGCCGATTGGCTTTTCATCGATGTAGTCGAGCCAACAGGCCTCGGTGCAGAACGCTCGCTCGCCAACAGCAGTTCCCTTGACGAGTCCCTCGGTGTGCTTCTCGTCACATTGAGCGCAGGTCTTGGTTTCAGACTCGATGAGCGTTCCTGCCTCGTCGGTGATGTGGTGTTCGAGAGGTCGCGGGTCCAACCAATTCGACTCAAGCAGTCCCACAGGACCACCCCACGGAACCTCCTCTTCTGCCTCGTCGGTGACGGGGAGATCGGGGGCGGTCCAATTCTCATGGGTTGGGAGAGGGTGGGGGCTACCCCAAATCTTCCACGGTGTCTCCTTTTCAACCTCCAACACCATTCGGTCGATTTCATCACAGCAGGGGAGGCAAAGGCCGTTGGTGTGAGCGAGAGCGGCGTCCCTCTCATCGAGTGGCTTCGCACACTTGCTGCACTTTGCTTCTTCCACAGCGAAATCAGCGAGTTCCTGCGCTGAGAAGCACCCAACGCACAAGTCCGTGCCGGTCAGTTTCAAATCTTCATCGGTGAGGGCAACGCCGCATTCTTCAACGCGGCAGACGTCCTTCCGGGTGGACTCGACCTTCTGTTCGACCTCGGCCGCCTCAGGCTCCACGATCATGTCTGCTCCGGGGTCCGCCCACGTTGGGACGTTCCACAGGTAGCGGGTGGCGCGGCGAGCGCCGGTCTTGGACACCAAACCCGACTTAACCGTGCTGTCGAGCATCGCTCGGAAGTCGTCCTCCGCGATTTCAGAATAGAGATGTGCGGCGGACTTCTTGATTTGCCCCCAAGTCGAGCCGTTTTCGTTGTCGTCATAGGTGATGGCGACATTCAGAACGGCACGAACGACTTCAGGGCTGTTGTCTTCATGCGGACCCTGCTTAGAGAGTTCGATGTCCTCGATGTCCCCCACCACGGCTTCAACGATGTTTCCCACGACCTCGGAAGCCATTGCTTCAGCGGCAGCATCCTCTCGTGCGGCGACTCCTGATGCTTCCTCACACGCTTCGCAGATGCCGCGCTCGTTGACCTGACCCTCCGTGGGGCAGTCGGTGATTGTGCATTCTTGAGCCTCAGGTTCGGGCATGATGGAGGAAAGAACCGCCTCCTTTCGCGTCTGCATGGAGTCCTGCTCCTGCGCCGGTTCGTCCGTGACTGCGGTAATGCTGAAGTTCACCTTCGGAGATCCCGCAGAACGGGACTTGAAGACGCGCTTCATGCGCTCCAAGCCTTCTGCAACCTCGACAGCGTGACGAACGGGAGGGAGGTCCGCTTGCTTGATGGACAGTCGGCCTGTTTCCTCATCAATGACCGCAGCGGCGTCAATGGCCTTGCACATACGGTCAATCACGATGTTGAACACTTCGCCATCGTCACCGAAAGCGGTGATGAGAGCCGAACCAAGCATACCGACGACCCAATCACGGGGGACAGGGGCGGTGTTGGTCTTGTCGCTCATTCCGACGGGGATCGAAACAACGGGCTTCTTGGGGTCAGCAGGGCCGATGATGTATCGGGTGTTGCCGACACGAATCTCCATGTCCACGCTTTCAATCACGGACAGGGGCTTGCTGCCCTTGCGTTCGTCAGCGTTCAGATAGACGCCGTTTCGGGTCATCCATTCGTCCTGAACGACCGAACCCATCTTCTTCAGGATGGGTCCAAGTTCAGGCGGAATGTGGCTCAGTTCTGTGATGTTGTCTTTCAGGTCGGTCATGCTTGGCTCTCCTTGGAGTTGAGCCGAGCGGGTAGCCCCCTTTAAGCGTATCTTCCGACGAGTTTTCGCGTCCAAGCGTTGTCGAGGGACCCTGTGTCCACGTCCCATTCAGCGACCTTGTAGGAACCTGAGATCATCCCTTCCTGCAAAACGGTTCCAACCCTGACGAAAGCCGGGCACTTGGAAAGCACGTTGCCGAGGCTGTGCATCGTCGTTCCTCCACGAATCCTCTTGTTCAATCGGTCAAGCAATTCCGGCGAGGAGAGGGGGCCTTCGTCCACGAGGATATTCACGAGATGCTCCGCTACACGTTTCGTTCGCATAACCATCACCCGGAGTCATGGGTTATGAGGTTTCATCACATACCCATTGGAGGCCCCATCGACTTCTCCTTGTTCATCAGGATGACGTCATCAATGCGGAGGACCATGATGGCGGCTTCGGTGGCCGACTTGAGGGCCTGACGGACCACAGCCTCAGGCTCCATGATTTCCCGAGCCTCGGCGTCGATGGTGTAGTTCATCGAGCCGCCGTCAATTTCAGCCTCGACGTTCACGCCGATGTTGGATTCTCCTGAACGGTGCTTGGCTTCAACAGCGAGAACCACGTCCACGGGGTCAAGACCGGCATTGGTGGCGAGCGTTTCGGGGATCGACCACAACGCCTTCGAGAAGGCCTCGACAGCCATGCGCTCACGGCCCACGGCAATGTCCGTCTTGCTGAGTTCAATGCGCGTAGCGAGGGCCGCCTCAATGGAGCCTGCGCCACAGACGAAGCGGGCCTCATTGGTCCGCGACAGGTGAACGACGCCGAGGGCATCGTCAAGCGCACGCTCGACCTCGGCCGCAACCTGTGAGGTTGAGCCGTGCGCGAGAATGGTGCAGGTGCGCTTGGAGGAATCGGCGTGAGAAAGGAAGAACACGAGCGGGTGGTCGCCAACCTTGCGGACAGTCACCTCACCTTCGCACACGTCGTCCGCACGGAAGTCATCGAGGTCGCTGACGATTGACCCCCCCATTGAGGAGGAAAGTGCGTCGAGGTCGCCTCGCGTGACCTTCTCGATGGCGAGGACGCCCTCACGGCGGAGGTAATGCTGTGCGAGGTCTTCAATGCCCTTCTGCGAAACAACGACGTTCACGCCCTGTTCAACGAGGACATTCACCATGCGCTTGAGTCCCTCCTCCTCTTCAGCGAGGAAGGCGGCGATCTGCGCCGGGTCTGTGATTTGCACCTGCGACTCGATGGCCGACTTCTTCACCTCGATGCCGCAGGAAAGCAGGGCAACCTTGGCTTCGGGAACGACGTCAGGCATGGCGGGGTGCGCCTTGTCCTTCTCCAAGACCACGCCCTTGTGCAGGTAGGTGTCTCCGGTATCTCCTGCGACGACGGGGACGATGTTCACGCGCTCCACGTCCATTGCCCAATCAATCGCTTCGGAACACAGGTTGGCGAGCAGTTCTCGACTGCTCTCCGCGCTCTTCCCGGTCAGGGACGTGGCGGCCAACAGGGCCAATGGCGGTCGCTTCAACGTGGACAGGTCATTGAGTTCGTTCAGCGCGTAAGCGAGCGCCCGCTGATACCCACGGGTGATGGTGGTTGGGTGAATGCCCTTGTCGAGGAGAGCCTGCGACTGACGGAGGAGTTCTGCGCTGAGGACCACAGCCGACGTCGTTCCGTCGTAGCACCGTGCCTCCTGCGTCTGAGAAACCTCAACGACCATCTTCGCCGCCGGGTGTTCGATTCCTGCCTCACGCAGGATCGTCGCACCGTCGTTGGTGATGATGACGCCGCCCGTGGAATCGACCAACATCTTGTCCATGCCCTTCGGTCCGAGCGTGGACTTGACGGCATCACCAACCGCAATGGCGGCGGAGATGTTGTTATCCTGTGCGGTCTTCCCTCGTCGCTGCTCCGTGCCTTCCTGAAGAATGAACACGGGCTGATTTCCCTGCGGCATCATAGGCCTCACCAATGGGGACCCACCTATCAAGGCTCATCCGCAGGGGTGCGCTCAAGATCGAAGTCCATGTGCATTCGACAATCAACGTCACGACACATCCAACCGCCCACCAAAAGAGCATCATGCACGCTTCGGACAAAGCCGTGGTCAGGGACGACGGCATGAACGGGAAAGTGCATCAGACTGCTGTTCCCGCAGTCAGGACATTCGCGGAGCAGTCCTGCTTCGTATTGTGCATCGATGTATTCCTCAAGTTCGGATTCTTTCATCATCGCGCCCACCTCAGAACCTCAGGTTGAACATCGGCGCTGCTCGCCCCGTTGGCCTCTCCTGCTTCTTGATCGTGTCCTGAGGCTTCGGGGTCGGAGCCTTCTGCTTCGGTCGTCGTGGAGTCCACTTGCGGAGCGTTCCGCACTTGGCGCATCGAAGTTCAAGAGAATTGTGAGGGCTTCCGTTGCGGCGTTCTTCACGCAACATTTCGTGTCGCTCTTCCAACGACTCAGCGTATCGATGCCGCGCACAGTTCCACGGCAACACAGGCCACGGGTGCTTCTCATGCAGGAAACGGATTACGTCGTCGTAGTCCTTGAAGCCCGCTTCAGCAGCCCGCTCCACCATCTCGTCCTTCCGCCCGGTCTTCAGGCCCTTGAATTGGAGGGCCATTTTCAATTCAAAGAAGGTGCAGCCGTAAAGCGAAGACGGGTCGCCCTGAGACAGACTCATTCTTCAGACCTCCAATTCCGGATCGATGCCGAGGAGGCCGCGAGCGTGCCTGTGGTTGGGACCAATGGTGCTGTAAGCCCCCTTGTTCCATGCCGCCAATTTCTCTCGCTCCTCTCGTGTGTTCTCAACAAGCCGTCCCCGTCGGTCTTTGAAGCCCCGGCTCCCGAAGGGCTTGGTGCTTCCTCCACGCTCCCCGGTGGGGTCGATGAACCACGGTTGCGTCCACGGAACCCATGCGAGAGATTCCACCTTGTTCTCCAACGTCCACAAGTGATGTGAAAAGTCTGCGCCGGTTTCGGACTGATAGGCGCACCAATACGTCGAGCCAAGCACACAGTCCATCAAAATGAATTGTGCTGCGGGGTGCAGATGTTCGGGAATCTTGGAGATGTTCACGGTTGTCGTCTTCTTGACGTCAATGCCGGGGATCATTGGGTGCAGGTATCGAAGTGCTTCATCCAATCGGTTGTGGTCAATGCCGGGTTGTTTCCGCCCCATTGTGACTTCACAACCGGAGAGGGTATCATCGAATGCAGCGTAAGCCATCCCGTCTTGGTGCAGCACGAACCGATGGTGGATGCAGTCGTGCTGCCCCTCGGTTAGCCTGATTTTCTGTGTGTGTGTGTTCATGTTCATTCCTTCCTTGTTCTTCGCGGGGTGTGTTTGTGCCCGCTCAAACCATACGAAGGGGTATCCCCTATTAAACATTCCGGAGGCTAAACGGGCGACTGCGAGCCTGTTTGGCTGTTTCGTTTATAACCGGACTATCCGAATGAACAGCAATCGCCGTGGTCGGGCCATTCGTCCTCAGGAGGATCAACGGGACCTCTCAGGTCCTCAGGAATGCCTGTGGTGATGAGGCCGACGGCAATGCGCCATGCCTTGCGGAGAGGGTTCATTCGTCTTCACCCTCTCGGATTTTTCGTTGAATCTCCCGAATCTCCTCCGCCGAGATTTCGTGTGAATGCTTCCGGATGAATCGCTCAGGGTCAGCGCGGTATTCGTCACTCAGATACCATCCCAAGTTCTGTTCCTTGGCGTCCTTGGAACGGCATAGGCGGTCGATTTCCTCCTTTGCTCGGCGCTTGGCTTGCTTACGGCGTCGAGCCTTTCTCAATGAATGCCGGGCGTTCCAAATCTTGTCCCGGTGCTTCCTAAGAACCTCCGGGTCGTTGAATCGTTCAAAGTCACGGTGCATCAGGTCAATCCATGAAATGCAACGAGGACACCATTGGACCGAAAGCCAATCGGTCGGCATATCGGAAACATCGTTGAGAACAGCCCTCGCTCGACTTTGCGACATGATCCAAAGTTCGGGATATTCGTCCGGTTGGTCGTTGCCGCAGCCGCACACCAAACCGGGGAATGATTTCTTAGCCAAGCCCCAATAAAACGGCCGGTCAATCTTCAGACTCATTCTCGGTAGCCTCCTTGATGTGAGCGCATCCGGGGCATTCGCCACGGGTGTTCGGGCAACCCGCACACTTGCAGCATTCCACGCCGTCACCCTCAGGCCGGACCCATCCCCAACCCTTGAGGATTGGACCGCCGCCACAGAAATTGCACTTGACGACCCATCGGGCCTCGTCCTCCCACGAACCGTATTTCTTGTCCACGGGCTTGATTCGTTGCGTCCTCATTCCTCTTCCTCCGTGATGATCGACACGATGTCGTGAGCGAGGGCCAAAACCTCGTCATAGACGTCCTCAGGCGATGATGCCTTCTCTTGGGCATCGTTCCTCTCAATCACGGCAATGATGGCGTGAGCCGCCTCAAGGACGGTATCGCTCCGCTCACGGACTTCGGGCATAGGGGCCACGGGCTCCTCCTTCTTTCTGAGGATTTCGTCAAGTCGTGAGGACACGGCTTCGTAGCCTTCTTTGGACAAGTCACGCATCGTGCATCACCCACAGAATGTAGCCCTCAGTCGAGATCGTCATCAACAGATTGTCCGAGCCACAGGTGCAGAACCCACGGCCATTGGGCAGGGAGGAGCAAACGCAATCGAGGTGTGCGCTGTTGGCGCGGACGTCCTCAAGACGTTCCTCCTCGGTTCGGTTGTCTCCGGTCTTCGGCACGTTGGCGTCGTCGGCGTCCCACGGGTCGTCAATCATTCCTCGCCACCTCCCATCTTCCGGATCATGTCGAGCATCTTCTCAGTCTCCTCGCTCGCCGCATCCATCGCAGGAAGCATGGTGAACCATGCAAAGACCTGAGCGCAACGCAAGCGAGGACCAATGATGGCCTGACCATCAGGAAGCGTCCTCCTGATGACCTCATCCGTGAAGGTGATACCGAAGTGGTTCACCTCAACCTGCGTTCCAATGTCGTTCTCCGTGTATGCTTCTTCAGTCATTCTTGTTCTCCTCCGTCATTCATTTGGTGAAATGCTCGCCAACCTGCGACACCGCGCAGGAAGGTTTGGCCCCAATCCCACGACTTGTGGCGTCGGTCGAGGACCATAACGATTGAGCCGCGAATGGACATCCTCGGCTGCAAATCCCGGTCAATCATGTGAGTCACGGGAAGATTGACCTTGATTGGAGCCTCCGGAGCGCAGTCCTCGCACCACATGGGAATGTCCGTCAATCCACGCAGGAAAAGCACCCTGATGTGTCCTCCGGGGGCCTTGATGAGTTCCGCGACATGATCGAGGCTTGGCTCCTCCTCCGAGGGCATACGGAACACGGAACCGTGCGGTCCAACCGTGACGATTTCGTAGCGCATCAGGCATCACCTTTGGGCAGGAAATACGGCTCCTCGTCATCATCGAGTTCTTCCCATTCAGTCCAATACAGGGCGTCACCGAGCAGGGCAAAGTCCCAAGTGATAACCTCGCGGTCGTCGTCGCCCCACATACAAGCAGGAGAACACCACGGCCCTGCATCTTCAGACACAAAGCCTTCCTTCATCGGCATGGAACAGGCTTCGCAACATCGCGCCGCGCCATCATCGACGTAATCGGGGTTCTCGTCCTCCCACGTCCTCCATTCGCCCTTGTCGTTCAGATACACCCGAACGGCCTCATCGGCGCTCATGGGTTCACAGCCATAGAGTTCGGGGATCGTTGCCGACAGTTCCCTAACGAGGGCAATGCGTTCCACGGGCGTCATTCCGCTCCCCCCCTCACGCGCATGAAGAGTTCATCCAAGCAGTCGCCGCAGATAACGTCCCAACCCCTTTTTTGCATGACTGCAAACGCAAGCGCATAGGCGAATCCATCGAGAACGTCTTCCCGCAATTCATCGAGAGTCTTCCATTCGTGCGGCCCCTCATCCACGTCGATGTAGGTTAGGCCGCAACAGTCGCAAGTGCTGTTCAAAATCATTCGACCACCTCCAAGAGGACTTCCATTTGACCGTCCTCGTTCTCAGCGACATAGACGAAGATAACCTCTCCGTGGTTGGTTTGGGTCATTCGTCCACCATCCTCTTCACCTTGTCCACGTTTTCGTCGTAGTCCTCGATGTAGCGTTGGGCGTATTCGGGCCAATGATGGAGCCGAACCTGAACCTCGGTAATCAAACTGATATTGACCGAACAACCGAATGCACGCAAGGCATCCGCGATCCCGTGTTCCGCAATCAAGGCGGAGGCTTCAGCCAATTTGGATTGAACCTCACCAAGATGCTGTGCAAGGGGTTCAGCAATGGGTCGCTTCCTCCTCGCCTGCATGAGTTCGTCACGGAGGTTTCTCGTTTGCAGGTTAGCGTCATACGCTTCCGCTTCAGACCAAACCGACTTGACGGCCTCATTCGCCACGAGGAAGATGTTCTGAACGCTGTCCTCAAGAGGTGCGTCAAAATACACGTCAGCGAGGCTGTGCATCCACCCGTTCCTCGGCAGGTTCAGCATCCAATCAGGAACCTTACCGCGCACGGTGAACGTCGTGTAGGAGGTGCTACCTCCCTTGTTCGCAATGAAAATCTCCTTCGCTAACTGACTCGGGACGCCGATCTCATCGAGGGCAAGAGCGAAGAGCAGGGGGCGGACCCTTTCCAATTCGTTCCGCGCCATGTCGTAAAGGAATGCCGTCCCCGGAACCATGTTGCGCTTCCTCAATTCGTTCCACGGGTGTTCCCAATCCGCAACGTATCTGTCGGCAATAGCCAAACGGCCGGTCCCGGCAAACGAGGACGTGACTCCGCGCTTCAAAGAGGAGGAGCGCATCCTGTGAACGTGGTTGATGACGCGCCGTGCTTCGGCACGCGCTGTGTCGATTGCGTGTCCGTAGTCGAGGATCTCGGCCACCTCATCGAGGGTGCAGGTTGGTCCGCGAGTCGGGTCAACGCTCCTCAGGGATGGGAAGGCCTCCCACACGTTTCCTCTCACCATTCAGGCCACCTCCCCGTAGTCGTCGGAGTCCTGAGCGGCCTCCTCGGCCATGCGGGTCAATGCCTCCGTAGCCATGCGAGCGATTGCCTCGGAATCCGCTTCCATCGAGTCCACGCGGTATTCGCTCTTGTGGAAGCAGAAATACCCGTGGTCCCACGAGTTTCGGGTCGTAATGTCGCTACCGTGCATATCGCAAGACACCGTTCCGTCCTCGTTGCGAATGTCTTCGCGCTCGGCGTATTCGATTTCAACGTCCTTCATCCAACCGTCCCAAACGGCCTTCGCTCCCTGCTCGTCGCCAATGTAGCACACTTCAGGAATGCCGCTGTAAGCAATGCTGAGAACCGTAAGAATCACGCGACCACCTCGTATGCCTTGACGTCACACGCAGGGCAGAAGACCGGATCATCAGGGTCCGGATAGGCAACGAACGTGTGAACGCCACAGCCCATGTAATCACAATAGAATACGCAATGCCCTTCCAAGCGTTCCGCGACGGTGCTGCGGCGGATGACGCGACAAGAGGACAATGCTTCGTCCTTGACCGCCTCCTTGTCTGTGGAACAGGCGCAGGGCTTGGTCGTCGGGTCCGTAATGTCCCATTGGTGGCCGCATCCGGCGCACCAACGTCCGGTCCATTGAACGTCGCTCATTCGACCACCTCCACCGTGTAGCCCTTCTCTCGGAGGCGAGCATCTCGCTCCTGAATCTTAGCGTCGATCTCCTCTTGCGAGGCTCCGTAGGCAACGCTCGTGTGACTCGTGATGATGCTTGAAATGTCGAAGCCAACCTCGTTCAGGGCAAGCCAAACAATGTCTGCAAGCCCGGCCACGCCGTCGTAATCCACGAGGCGTCCTTCACGGAACCACAGGCCGCCCGAGGCATACACCTCGTCGCCATTGCCTGCATACCATTCAAAGCCACCACGGGAGCGTCCTTCGTCGTTCTCAGGGCCGACCCAAATGGTCCCCTGAATGTCGTGTTCTCCAAGGCTGCGCGAGCCCCATGAGCCCTCCTCAATGATGGGCGTTGCAGGCTGTGTAATCTTCACCTTCACGCGCTCGGTCGGGTATTCGTTGTTCTGTGTCTCGTTTTCTGTGTTCATTTCAGTTCACCTCAGCCATCTCGGCAGTCTGCCGAAGGGAGTCCACCATTTCAACGTATCGAGCCTGCCCCCACCAAGAGGGAGGTTCGTCGTTCCACTTGACGTTCTCCTTGGAATGCAGGTATGCGCGGTAAGACTCGACCGGATCATCCGACTTGTATTCGTCGGGCATAGCGAGGACGAATGGCGTCATGGTCAGGTCGTGGGTGCGCGGGTCGAACCTCCTCCCTGTCTCAGCAGGGAAGAAGCGAGAGCCAATGGCGTGCATCCTGCGGACAGCCTGTTCGCAGGCGTGTTCCTTGCCGCGACGGTAGGAGAAGCATTCAGCGAGGCCAATGGCGTGACGACTGAGCCACCTGAAGTTCCCGTAGGTGGCGCGAGTCCACACGGCGCACGGGTGGTTGCGGTGGGTGGACTTCCAAGGCGTTCCCTTGGACGTCACGATTCCTGCACGGAGAAACACCTCATCGGTCGCTCCTCGCTCCCGCAGACCCGTGGCGAGCAGTTGTCCTGATTCAATGAGCATCTTCCCGAGTCGGAGATCGTCCATCATCCACGCTGCCTCATCGGCGTCACGGTCGAAGACGAAGATGTTCATGCGCTCACTTCCCAACCGTTCGCCTGCTTGATGCTCTCCCATTCGGACGGCGTGACGACGACATAAACTTCGTGTGGGTCCTCGTTCATTTGCCTAATCCATGACTTCGCGTTGGACGAGAGTTCAGCATCACGGGGGACGATATACCACACTCTCCGACCTTGTTCGTTGATGGTGAGGTGAACCGAGCCGTGGTGAATCCAACGGACGCCCTCATCTCTCCTTTCACAGAATCGATATGTGCATTTGGTCTTCCGAGTCAATTTAGCATTGATTGTGATGTATGTCCCTGCTTTGCACTTCCAACAATAGCCCTTCTCAATGAGATGCAGTTTTGACGAATACCTCGGAGTCCTCATGCGCTCTCCTCCTTGAGCCAAGCAACCAAGCGTTCGTAGCAGGGGTCGCTGTATCGCGTGTCGATGAAGTGACCACCGGACAGCATGAACCGGAGGACCTGCTCATGCTCATAGTCGGAGTCCTGAGCGGCCTTCACGTCCCGGCGCATCTTGCGGCGACGTGGGGCCACCGCTTCGATTCGATCCCGGCGAACAACGGTCAAGCCGTCGTCAAGGACCATCAGCGAGCCATCAAAGCGCAGTTCGATGACGGGCGCGATGCGGTCCGCTCCTCCTGAAATCACTTCCTCGCCTCCTCTTCTGCGTATTCCTGAACGCGGGCCATCGTCGTGAGAATATGGTCCTGTGCGCTCTCCCACACGACGTCAGCAAGCGGGCGGTTCGTGTCGAAGGCCCGAGCGTGGCGTTCGCCCATGCGGAACAGTTTCCTGAGGTCAGCCTCGATGAGTTCTTCCAACCACTCAGTCTTCGTGGGCTTCCGGGGCATCAGACCACCTCCTCCTCAATGGCGTGTCGCCACGCCTGAAGGGAGCGCGAGAGGGCTTCAAGGTCGGACTTCACTTGGGACCATTCAGGGAGGTTCTCCATGTCCGGTTTTAGAGTTCGCACGTCCATTTTCATGACCATGTTCTCAAGTTTGATGATCTGATTTGGAGTCATGCACCCACCTCCGGCACAGGGAATGCCCGGCGACACTTCGGGAACGCCGTGCAACCCATGAACGGGCCGTTGCGACCAACGCGCATCTTGACGACGCTCCCACAGCGGTCGCAGTCCATTGGCTCCGCCCATCGGTAGCCCGACGGGTCGGCAAAGACAGGATCGATGCGGGACAGCAGGTTGCGCCGCCAATTGACGACGCGGTGAACGCGCTTGAACGGCTTGAGGAACACGTCGCCCTCAGGGTCCACGCAGACAACACGGATGGCGTCCGCTCCAACGCCCCGGCTCGCGCCGTCGTTGGCGATGGTCGAATAGACCCTCAGGCGGCATCCTTGCGTGCCGTAAGGGGCCTCGTAGCACACCTCACCGCACGGGTGGCCGGGGTCGGCCTCATCGAAGCCGAGAGCGTCCATGAACCGGGCCATCTCCCATTGCGTGATCGTCACCGCTTCCGCCATGCTCAGGCCTCCTTGCTGTATGCTTCAGGGAACCGCTCGCGGAGGTATCGCGTGTCGTTCCACTTGGACTCAGGGCCTTCGTTGAAGCGGAACCATTCGGCCTCCAATTCAGGGAACCCCTCGTAGGAGTCGAAGTGCGTGTCCATCGAGTCGCCACCCCATGCCCAAGCCACGACGGCCTCAGGGATTTCGCGGGTCGGCACGCCGAGGTCAATGGCGCTCTCGATGAGGTCGAAGACCCATCCATCGCCGTCCTTGGCGTCCTCCTCAACGAGAGCGAGGAATTGCACCATCACGGGTCCGGTGGTGGTCAAGCGGCCACCTCCTGCGCTTCCTCAACGGCCTGAAGGTCGTAGGTGACTTCAGCCTTGAATCCCTCAGGGCGGGAGGAAGACCACCGATGTTCGGGCATCATCCATTCGCGGCCGTAGGCAAAGAACATTGCATCGGAGGAAGTGAAGCGACCGTCGGGGTTGCGCGAGCGTGTCGCCGTCACCTTGGGAAGGATCATCGTCACCTCTCCTGAGCCGAAGGTGCGCTCCACGCTGTATCGTGACTTCAGCAGAACAGGGACCGTGACTTCTGCCTCTCCCGCCGCCGTGAGTTCGACGCGGGCGCTTGAGAAGTCGTGGGCCGTGTCTGTGGGCTCAAGAATGAGGTCGGAAGCGGTAAATTCATCGTGGAGCAGGCCGCTGTCCTCAATGAGAGCATCCAAGTCCCCGCGCGGAGAGTCGTTGATGAAGGTCGCCACGGCATCTCGGAAGGTCTTCAGGTCCACGCGCTCGGCCGTGACCTCACGGGCCTCCTCAGACGCCTTCAAGACGGGAGATAGGAGAGCATCGAGGTCGATAGAGTCGATGATGGCTTGAGCCTCAGCGATCTCCGCACGCTCCGCATCGGCGGGACGGGCCGCGTAATGCGGGTTGCCTGCCTCAGACCGGCTGATGATGTCCATTGCCTCGCTGTATTGCTTGGCGACGTCTGCAATGTGCATGAACCACCGCTCAGGATGGTCCCATGTGTGGAACAGCCACGACACGCCCGTTTGAGCGTGGGTCGGACAAAGGACCATTTCGGGGGTTTCCGCAAGCATCGAGCGGGCGAGGGCGAGGTTGCGCTTGGCGTTCTCGACGTCCACCCCAAGGAGGCGCTGCAAGCGTCCCTCTTCGACTTCAGCAAGGAGGGCCTCAGCGTCCTCGACCTCGCTCATGCCCCTGTCGGTCAGGCGCGTGAAGAGCGCGGCGGCCTTGGCGTTGTGTTCCTCCCACTTCCGGTCCACGCTGACCGCTTGGCTCTCTTGGCGCGAGATCCTGCGCTGTTGGTTGCTGATGGTTTCCTTGGCGCTCGCATACGCCATGAACGGAGCGAGCATCTCAGCGACCTTCCGGGCGGCCTCGTGAGCCTCGGCCGAAATGCCCCGATACAGGTTCAGTTCGTGACCGCGCTTGGCGTTGCGCCATGAGGGGATGATGACGCGCATCCGTGCCTCCTCCTCCTCCCATCGGTGGAAGGGGGCGAGGACTTCGCATCCTGCCTCAGCCTCAGGGACGCGCATGAAGACGCGCACCGACTGAAGCGTGTCTTTGCTGTTCTTGTGAATCAGGGCGAAAACCTCGTTGCCCTTGACGCGGGACAGGCCGAGGTCACGTCCCAAGACCATGCGAACCATGCGGTCCTTGAACGAAGGTTCGTCGTCCGAACGGTGGTAAAGGCGCGAAGACCCGGCCTGAACCACTTTCGGCAAGAAGCGGGTTTCGTCCGCAAAGTCAAACGGCCCCTCAGGATCGAAGGTCGCCATCTTGAAGACGATGCGGCACAGGTCCTCCTTGTAGCACGGGGCTTCAGCAGATTCGGTCGAGAGGAGGGTTTCCTTGAGGCGGCGCAGGTAGGAAGGTGCGTAGTCGCCCTTGCGGACCCATCCGCAAGTCTGGTTGTCGGCCCCGTCGAGGCCACCGTTGGCGTTCCAATGCTTCACGTCCACGTCGGCGTAAAGCAGCACCGTGGCGGTGTTCTGCTCCGTGGTCAAGCGACCACCTCCTTCGGGGTGTATCGCGCTCCGTTGGAGTTCGGGTTCATTCCCGTTTGGTAGCATTGCAGGACCTCCTCCTGCCCATGAATCAAGGCACGGGCATAGAACAGGCCGTTGAGGCGGGCATGGAGTTCCCAAAGGGGGGCTTGGTTCGTTGTGAACGCCAAGTCCTTCCACGCCGCGTCCTTCAGTTTGACTACGGCTTCGATCTCGCGGTCGAGTTCCGCCTTCATGTATTCGATTCGGTCTTCGTGTGCTTCGTTTTTCATGTGTTCATCTCCATGTTTCTGTGCCTTGCGGCGTGCCTCCGAGGGGGCTTCCCCATTTGAAGACTGCTGCTCCTGCGTGGTCAAGCGACCACCTCCTGCTCCTGCATCTTGCGAGCAAGCACCGAAGCGGCGGCGCTGAAGGCCTCCTTCATCCGGCGGTGAGCCTTGGTGCGAGTCGAGCGAATCGTCGCCCACACGTTGCTCGTGCTACGTCCTGAATACGAATTGGTGAAGTGCCTCTCCCAAACGAAGGCGAAGGTCACGATGGCTCCGTCGGGCTTCTTGAGTCCAACCACGCGCTTGTGCCCGTCGTGGCTCTTGTCGGTCAGGTCCTCGATGATGAGGCCGTAGGCTTCTCCGTTGGGCATGATGACGGCGTGAATGCCCGCCTCGACGGGCCGGTGGTGATGCTGTCCGGGGTCGAATGCGCCCTTGGACCTCGCCTCCTCCTCCGATCCTCCCGTCCGAGCGAGGGCGCAGATGAAGTGGTCGCCCCTGCTCCTCCCGTCAATCGCGGACACGGTAGGTGGAGCATACACGCCACCGCTGACCATAGCACGTTCGGTGTGCATGAAGGGCAGGCAATGGTGCATCCAATCGAACGTGGACTTGCCCCACAGGTCGGTGTTCTTGCGGTCGCGGCCCTCCTGCTCCCACCGCACGATGGCGGCCTCCAAGCCCGCCGCGGTCAATGGCGCGAACACCTTCACGGCGTCCACGAGGGGGTGAAGGAACGTCCTCCGAGCAAAGGAACGCATATCCTCGATGGGAATGCCCTCAGGGTGTTCCTTCCCGAAGGGAAGGCGTGTGATGATATGCGTTCTGAAATGGCTTTCCAAGTGGCTGATGACCGTGCCGATAGGCGACGGGCCGCCATCGGTGTTGGTCCTGCCGTGAACGGCCCAAAAATCGCTCTTGAGCGGCTTTGGACGGGCGGTCCCGGCTTCCACGCCGTCCGCGTCGAGGTTCTCCCAATCGTCGGCATTGCGCGGCATCCTGTGGACGATCTCCTGAACGAGGAGCCGGGCCACGATGGCCTGCTGCATGGTCAGGTCACGCACCTCAGGCGACTGCGGGTAGCCGTCCACGTCCTCATCGGAGCAGGGGCGACGACGGCTCAAGCGCCCACCTCCTTCAGCCACGCGGCGACCTGTTCCTCCATCGGAGCCTCAGGGACGGCCTCAGGCGCGGCCTCAGGCTCTTCAGGGGTGTCGGGAGCCTCAGGCGCGTCGGCGGCCTCAGAATCGCTCTCAGGGACGTTCTGCACGTCTTCGTCCATGCTTGCCTCCCACCACCACACCATGTCGCCGTCGAAGTGCGCCTCAGCGCGAACGGGCGTGGTCATGACCTTGGCGCGAGTCCAAGCGACGTAAGCCACGTTGCATTCCTGAGCGGCGGACACGGGGCCAGCCTCCCACGTTCGCTTGAGAGGGAACAAGGGACGGACGCTGTTCTTCCCGTCGTCGTTCTCCACGATCTCCTCCTCGATGATGAAGGCGAAGTCGGCCTCAGCGCCCTTGATGCGGTGGACGGTGCTGAAGTGAACGGCGTCGTTGTCGATGACCACAGGCTCGTCATCCTCCTTCGTTTCCACGACCTTGAACAGGTTCTCCGTGACCCACTTCATCAGGTCGGCCGTGGTGGTTTCAGCGCCGGGGTTCTGCTCGCCCCACAGCCCCACGATGACGCGGAGGAGTTCGATGAGCAGGGCACGGTCGCGGTAATCGCCGTCAGCGGCGGCCGCCGCAGGAGCGTTGCCGTTCTGCTTCAGGGACACCTCCATGCTCGTCTGTTGGACTCCATCGAGGGTCTGCATGGCGGAGGCAGCGGTGAACGTCACAGCAGGCTTGTGCTTGAAGCCGCACCCGTGCCGCGACTGTGCGGCGGGGGTGTATTTGGTGACGCGGACCGTCGTGAGCAGGGTTTCAATGTCCTTCACGAAGCCGTCGGAGCCACCGGCAACGGACACAGGGATGCCCTGCGTGAGGGCCGCCTTGATGTGCGGAGCGAGGGAGCCGTTGGTGCGTCCAATGACCGCCTGCGTTGAGCCGGGGCGCTGACCACGGATCATGGCGAGCGCACCTGCGACGTCATCGAGGCCCACCGCGTAGGAACAGCCACCCTCAGGGGCGAAGTCCGAGGCACGGTGGAGGGAGAAGTCCTCCAAGAGCGCGGTGTGTTCGGGGTAGGCGGCACGGAAGGTGTCCGCCATAGCCTCAGACACCATCCGGGCGGCCTGAGCGACGTTCTGCGAGTTCCGCCACGAGACGGTCATGGGGAGGGCCTGAGCCTGCACAGCGTCAGCGTTGGCCTTCAGGGAGCCTGCAACGGCCCCTGCCCACCCGTAAATCGCCTGCTTGCCGTCGCCCACGAGGACCCATCCACCGTCGTTCTTCGTGACTCGGCGGAGCAGGTCCCCCTGACTCACGCTGAGGTCCTGAACCTCGTCCACGAGCATGATGTCGAAGCAGTCCTCGTCAGGCAGGTGCAGGTCGAACGCGAGCGGACCCCACGTCATGTCCTTCATGGAAAGCGTGAGGCCCTGAAGGACTGTGATCTCCTCCTCACCGTCGAGGTCCTGAATCTCCGAGGCCTTGAAGCCTGCACGGAGGGCCTGCTCGACGTCATCGAGGGAGCGGTTTTGGCTCGTGGAGGACGTCCTCTTTGAAGCCCAAACGACCCATGCGCCGTCGTTCGCTTCGTTGAAGGTCCACGCGCCCTTGCCGCGTCGTCGTCCGCCCTTCAGGTAGTTCCTGACGGGTTCCTTGCCCCAAGCCTCGTGCTTGCGGCCTGAGGTCTGAGCGCCACCGAAGATGACGCGGAGCGTGTCCCCGGAGCGGCCAATGCCGACCTTCTTCCCGTCGTCAAGATCGACCTTGAGCGTCGAGGACGTGCCGCCGCCCTTCTCCTTCGGGAAGGCAATGCTGACCAAGTTCTCCTTCGACACGGCCCCGCGTTGCATCGCCTTGTCCTTGCCGTAAAGGGGCCGCTGAGTCCTGCTGTCGGTGGCGAGCCACACCTTGTCGAATGCGCCCCACGCGCTGCCCACGAGGTAGTCGCCGTGGCCCTTGTGCAGGGCACGGGCGGCGTCGTCCATCTCAGGGTAAAGCCGCTCAGGAACCCACGTCGTCGCCTGCCCACGGTTCAGGACGTCGTTCACCAAGCCGATGAGGACGTCCTCTCCGAAGAAGGTCAGGGCATGGTTGTCCTTGAGCGCGTCGAGGGGCAACAGCGTGCCGCGCAGATCGTCCAACGAGCCGTCGTGGTCCGTGCCGGTCAAGCCGTAGCACAACGCCTGCTCCACGGCTTTTGAGAGTCCCGTCTGAACCGCCTTGAAGACGGTGTGCGGCTTCCGGCCCAATGGGTGGTCCTGACGTTCAGGGCCGGTGAGGCCTGAATGCTTCAGCGCCGCAGCAGCCGTCGAAGCAACGACAGCGTTGGCCTTCTGAGCCATGTTCCGCTCCGTCCACCCCTCGCGGTCGTTCACGAGCCACGAATAGGCCCGCATGAAGGACAGGCGCGTCCAACGGCACGACTTCTGTTCAAACGCCGGGGAGGAGAAGCCTCGGACCGATGCTTCCTGCACCAACAGCGCCCGACCTGCCGCCTGCACCCCGTTGGAGCCGCCGATGATCTGTGCGCCGTTGAACCCGGCGTCCTGAAGCCGGGTGAGAATCTCCTTCAGCAGGAGCGCAATGTGCGTGTTGAACGCCGTCGCGGCCGTCCGCAGGTCCGGGCGGAGGCGAGCAATGAGCAACAGAATGGCCTCAAGCAGGGTCGTCTTTCCTGACCCGGCCACGGCTTCGATGACGAACCGCAGGACGCGCAGGTCCCCGGTCAGGAGGGCTGTCTCGACGGTGCGGAGAATGTGGTCCTGCTGACCGCTCCAAGCGAAGCCGCCGGGATGCAGGGGCACGGCGACCGTGCCCTCGACCACGCCACGTTCAGACATCAGCAGGGCGGTCAAGCGACCACCTCGCAGGTGCAGTCCTCAGCGTAGGGCTCGTTGCACCCCTCACAGCAGGCGTCAGCCCGCCCGGCGTCCTGAAGCGTCCTGAGCAGATCGTTGAACACCCGGTATGCCTCCTTGTCGGCGTCGAGTCCGAAGGTTCGGAACACCTGCACGTCGTTGATGTGGACGAAGGCCCAATGGTTGCCTCTCGGCATCGCGTAGTGCCGGGTGCTGTGCCGACTCAGCACAATGTCCGGGCCACAGCCAATGAGGACACGCTTCTCAGCGAGCGGGTAGTGGCCGCACGGCGAGCGGTTGAAGTCAAGACGGAACGCGACGTCGGGGCTCAAGCGTCCACCTCCTGCATCCACGTCTTCACGCTCAGGCTCTTGGTGCGGTAGCCGCAGGCAAAGCACTTCACCCACACCGGGCCCGCGCTTTCTGCATCGGTCCACTCCAAGCACATTCGGCCGTGGTTGGGATGGTGTGGGCCGAGGATTTGGTCATCGAAGCAACCGCTACGGATGATCCGCTCCTCAACCTGAATCTCGTCCTTACCCGCACCGCACTTGGGACAGCGGATGACCATGCTCAAGCGACCACCTCGCTGTCCTCAGGCCGAACGGTGTCCCACGAAGAGGTCATCTCATCCTCAACCATGCCCGTCGCCCAAATGGCGTTCCGTGCCGCCTCCATCATCCGGAGTCCTTCATGGCGGGTGTTGGCGATCTCGACGGGCATACCGGCCACGACGAGTTCCCATGTGACGTCGTTGTCTGTGCCGTGGAACAGGCCAATGCGCCGCCACAATCTGATGGCGACCTTGCGGCCGTCCACCATCTTCAGGTCCACGCGGTCTGCGCTCATCATCTGAGGCGTCAAGCGTCCACCTCCTCAAGAACCACGTCGATGAAGACACGCTCAGAATGCGACTTCTTGCCGCATCGTTCACAGATGAAGACGTCGCGGGTCCAATCGTCGCATTCCACGTCGCTACCGTGGATTTCAGGGACGCCCTCGCTGTCCACTTCAACGTAAAGGCCGTAGTGGTAGCGGGTTTCACGCCATTGCTTGATGATGTGGTCCGGGCCTGCGCCGCACTTGGGGCAACGCACCCGGTAGGTCGTCTTGGGTGGGGGCGACGGCCCCGCAGTCATCGTGTTCTCAGGTTCGGTGTTCATGTTCATCATTCCTCTCAGCCGCTCCGCGGCACTTTGCCGTGGGGGCTTCCACCTATGAATGCAGCGTTCGCATCAGATCCCGCCGTGCCGGTTCTTCGACGTCACGTCCGACACCACCATGTCGCAGGTGTCGTCAATCACAACCGCACCATGTCGAGCCTGCCGAGGCCGACGTTCGACACAAACGACACGTTCGACACCGCTCCTAAGGGCGACAATAAGACAGGGGCCCAAAGAGAGGGCTGAGGAGAGAGAGGAGGAGGAGGAGGGAGTCATAGGAGGGGGATGTGTATTGTGTGGAACGTATGTGCCTTGTCGAATGTGTCGAACGTGTCGTCTATCGCCCCCAAACCGAGGGCCTGCGCTCAAGCCCAACCTGCGACACAAACGACACCTTCGACAACATCTGCGGGTGGCCGGGCGTGTTCGGCTCGCAATGGCCCAAATGCGGTGAGCAATGCGAGGCCTGAGATGGTGGGGCCGGGCGTGGTGTTCGATCACGGCGGGGGCGGGCCGGGCAATGGCGGGCCATTGGAAACGGGGCACGGAGCCGCATTGAAACGGGGGCAGGCCGGGCCCAATGCGCCGGGCAATGCAGGGGCAGGAGCGGGCCATACAGGCCGGGCCGGGCTGTGGGTGGGGCCGAGCCGCCCAAGCCACCACGAACGCGCCACAGCAGGCCTCGCTCGGCCTCAGGCCGAGCGTTTCACCGGGCAGGAGCAGGCCGGGCCGGGGGCCGACAGGCTCGCAGCACCCCATTCAGCGCCGCCGGGGCACGCACCGCACCGACGCCCGGCCTGCGGCCGGGCGGGGCCGGGGTGGTTCTGGGCACGGATTTTTTTTTTTTTTTGCGGGGGCCTGACCGCATACGCTCGCGGGACAATTTTTCGTGAGAAAGGTGTTAGGGTTGTGAGGGGGGCCCCATCGGCATTGAAATAGGAGTCCCACACACGCAAACCTATGAACGCCTTTGAAACCGGGTGGTCGGTTTTGAAGAATTTTTATTTTGGTGGCGTGCAGCCAAGCAATACGGAGTCAGGCGTATGGCGTCGTCGTTCTATGCTTCCATCCAATGTGGACCCGAACCATCCGGTCCAACCGGGGGATTTTGGAGCGAATCTTGGTCAGCGTTCTCAGACGAACCCCGGTCAATCCGCATTCAAGGACGACGAGGGCAATTGGATGTCTGAGGACGACATGGTTTCGCGTTTGTCGGGCACGTTGGAACATGAAGCCATTCACGCTGCTCAGGACCCCGCATTGACTCAAGAGTTCGGATACGGTGGGGACATGGCGCTTGAGGCGCAAATGCGGATGAATCAAGGTGGTCAGGCCGCAGACCGTGAGGAGGACCGGATGAACCGCTTCATGGGGGCTCACGAATATGGTGCGACTCAGGGTTTGAGCCGGAATAGGAGTCCCGATGCTCGGGTCAATGCAGCATTGGATTATGCAGCGCACCCCGCATTGAACAGCAATCCTTCTGCCGACCGTGCTGCTCAAGAACGATACCGCGAACTTGCTATGATGAATGCAATGGGGCCGAACTTGGTTGCTCTCCAACAGGGGAACCGTAGTCGTCGGAATGCTGAGGCTCAATTGGCCGGAGCGCCGAATGTGACTACTCCGCGTATGTGAAATAGGAGTCCCGCCCACACGGAGGCAATGGACGCTGCCGACATTGGTTGGTCGGTTTTGAAAGCGCCATTGGTGCCCGGATCGCTTCGTCAAACGAGTGATAAGACCTACACGGCTCAATTCATTCCTATTGGCGACGATTTGGAGGAGGGGCCTGTCGAGCCCGTGGATGCCCGGCTAAGTGAATGGGCTAACAATTTGGGAAGCGGAGAGGGAATCGATGCGTGGATGCGAGGGGAATGGTTCGACAGCCCAAATATGGTTCAGGTGGTAGGGTATGATGGCGGGGACTTTGAGGTGAGTAGTGCGGGAATCGAAGGGGCGCTTCAGCGTCAAGGCCGTGCGACTGCGCTTTACGACATGATTGCGGCGATCATTGAACGCCGCCGTGAGGGTTCCCGTTTAACGCCGGGGTATCGTTCTGATGACGCGCTCGAACTGTGGAATGCGGTCAGTCCCGATGAGCAATGGCGTGTGAGAAACGACTTATGGGCGGACGGCTACGGCTATCGGCCCCCCACGCCTCCTCAGGTGTCGGATTACAAGCCATATGTAGCGCCTACGGGCATGACCGAACATCCGTGGTGGGGCACCGATGACGACGATGACGGCGACTTTTTCGATTGAATGGGTTGCGGGAATGTGAAATAGGAGTTCCTCCTACGGGTTTCTGATGAGCGCGTTCGAGAAGGCTTGGTCGTTGCTGAAAGATGAAGACGGCGGCTTTGGACGCATGGGCCTCGCGGGCGGTGAGCCCCGTGGTTTGACGGAGAGTCAGATGCGAGCGGAGGAAGAGCCATACCGAATGCGTGGCCGGGACGCCTCGCTCGTTGTTCCTGAAGCAACGAAACTGTTTTTGGGGTCCATTGACGCTTATTTGGAAGGTGACGTGGACGAATACGTTGTCGAAGCATTGGAGGACCAAGGCTTCTATGATATTCCCGATGAACTGATTGAGCAGGCTCGTCAGATCGCAATTGACCGTGTGAACTCGCTTTACTGAGGTGTTTTGATGAGTGCGTTCGAGAAGGCTTGGTCGTTGCTGAAATACAGTTGCCGCTATTGCGATATGCTACCACACGAAAGACTCCATGCTTATTGGATGGATGGTGAAGATGATTTGTGCCGCGAATGCCGTGAACGTGCGTTGGAACATCCGCCGCCAGATGCGACCCCGTATTGAGGAGTGAGGGGACCTGATGGCCGCATTCGATTCTGCTTGGCTTTTGCTCAAGGACGACATGGCTGAAAGACTCCAAGAAATCCGTGAAATGCAGGCCCGCGACCGGAAAAACGTATGCTCGAAGCCGGGGTGCAACGTGTCGGACTACCACACCCGAATGTTTGGACCGGACGTTCCGTGCCACGAGTGCTACCGGAGAGATGAACAGATTCGCCGCCTTGGCCTTATGTGAGGGAGAAAGAGATGACCGC
>Ga0209645_1000246_pt1 | contig 29185 bp, 35 predicted proteins | sample ETNvirenome_6_30_FD_184070 | JGI IMG/M metagenome (GOLD analysis project Ga0209645, IMG submission 184070) | Marine viral communities from the Pacific Ocean - ETNP_6_30 (SPAdes) (version 2) | ecosystem: Environmental > Aquatic > Marine > Oceanic | place: Pacific Ocean | collected 2013-06-19
CCAACTTTCTTTGTAGAGTATTATGATGACCTTTACCACCAAAGTACTTTGTCGAAATGTCACCACTAGGTGTTAGTTTGTAATTTCTTCTTTCCCACGCTTCCATCTGGTTATCTAATTGATTTAACTCACCCTGTAAAGTCAGTCTTTCACCTTGTGTCAGGCTACCAGATTCTAACAACTCTTCTATTTCGCCAACCCTGTCCATCAGACCTTCAAAATACTGTGACTCTTGCTCAGCCGCCATCGGTCTTTGAGACGCAGACAGCCTCCTAGAAACCTGACCTTCTGGATTTAGTTCTCTAGGTATACCAAGATTAGTCATCACGCCTATATCTATAGGTTTACCATCTGGTCCAATAACCAAATTACCTTCATCGTCGGTGAGTTGATTACCAATAGTGTGTTGTCTAAGTTTGTCATCCAAGTCAGCAATCATTCTTTCTTTGGCCTTCGGTAACTCTTGCAGTTCTCCCATTAGCAGATTTTTTTCAGTCGACAGCACTCTATTAAACTCAATGAGTTGTTCTTCGGTTAGGTTAGTAGGTGCTTTTCTTTGATTTAAATTTTCAAGTTCTCGCTCTATCCGACTTCTGGAGTTTTCTATAATAGTCTCTATTTGCTGCTTTTCTTCTTCGATATCGAACTCACCAAGTGTTTCAAATCTAGCACTAAGGTCGTTTACTAAATCACTGTGGTCAGCAAGTGTAGAACGCAAGCCCGTTCCTTCTTGTAAAAGACCGGGGTCTTTGTAACTAATTACTCTTCTAAGCGGCTCCATTGGGTTATTACCCATACCAACCATAGTGCCTATAGTGTGATAACTATGAGCAGCACTTTGTTCAACTTCGTCGTTGTTGAATGTCCCTTGGTGTATATTGACCATTCTTAGATGGTCGGGAGTTTCACCACGCAATTTGTCAAAAGCATCTGTGGCAGCATCACCGTCACCTGATTCTCTTGCATTATGATAATCACTGTGTACCTCGTTACTGTATTTACCATCTGTTCCGCTAGAGTGTCTTTCAGTGTGAGCATTTTGACCGCCTGCACCTTTTAGTCTTGAAGAAGCAACAGCACTCTGTGGGTTCATCAAGGAACTAGGTCTGGCAAAATCACCTCTAAACGCTTTACTTTTACCCTCAGAATCAAGAAGTAAACTTAATCCACCTTGTCCAAATGGTGCTAAAAAAGCATCCATGCTCTTACCACCGTCAATATGCTGTATATCTATACTGTTCCGAGTTTTTTGGAAGAACAAACTTTTTTCTGCTTCGCCCATCATAGTTCGCTCTGTTTCAGGTTCATACTCACCAACTTGTTCTCCATCTGCACCAATATCTTGTAAGTAATCACCGAAACGCTCTCTCAAAGCCTGAGAGTCTGCTGATTGTTCTGTCTCTACAGGTCTGTAAGCCAGAGTATGATGATGTAGCAAATTGAACAATTCATTAGCCTTTTTACCCATACCACCTACTTGGAAGGGTCTTTTCCAGTGAGTAGCAAGTGTATCATGGTCATCAAGATAATCATAGTGTTCAGGGTCCATGTAAGTGCCATAATTTATCGAACCGTGATTTTTAGCAACTCTGGCCGCTGCCTTCATCTTAACAGACTCATCCCGTCTTTTTTTCATAATTTCATCAATTTCTTCTTGACTAAATGGTGAATCGGCCTTTTTCCAAGCAGGTCCCCAAATGGGATGTTCACCGTCTTCGAGTAACTTACCTTCACTATCAATATTGAGCATATTTCTTAACATAGGTTCAGTAAGGTAATTCTGCTTTTTACCCTTACCAATAGACTGTTTTCTCCAATGTATTTCGTTTCTCTCATCGTCGAAATAAGGGACATGGCTATAACTAAAAGCATTAGCATCTGGATTATACATTCTATACATTCTGTTATAATGGTCTACTGCTCTTTCCCAGTCTCTTTTCTTTCCATCTGTCGGTTTTCCGTTTAAAGCAGCCCAATTGCTTTCTTGTTTGACATATTCAACATCTTCTGACAAACGCTTTGGTTTAATTGCCAAAGGATGCTGAGGATGTTCAGGGACTCTAGTCCACCAGTCGTATAAGCCAGAAAACCTTTGTTGGAAATTGCGTTTTAGTCTGGGTAACAAATCTTGTATTTGTGGATTGCTGTTAAAAGCCAAAGGTCTTGTTCTATCTGCACCTCCATAGTCATACAAGTGCTGATAGGCTTTTTCTCTTTCTTCTGGACTAAACCATTCCATACCGAGAAAATAATCCATAAAGCCTAGATTCTGTTGCCAATCTCTTTTGGCATCTTCCATATGAGCCTGCTTCAACTCATGGTCAATTTCTGCCTCCGATAAACCTTGTTCTTTTCTATCTGCTCGAACTTTATCGACTATATCTCGATTACTTTCTTCCCACCTTTTGTAGTGATTAAGATAGAGTTGATGATTAGTGGCATCTTCGTTCAACTTACCGAGATGCAAAGGTGTTTGTAAAAAACTGTGGTCATTCTTTGCGGCGTGTTCTTCCCAAGCAAGTTCTTTCCTAGCGTCTTTTTGACTTTGAGGCTCGCTACCAGCCTCGTTTGCTAAATAAAAATCTGCTAAGATTTGGTGATAATTACCGTGTAAAGGATTGAAACCTTGACCCAAAGCATTGCGTGTTCGATAGGGGTCGTTAGCCTCGCCATTAATTAGTGTGAAAGGTCTGCCAGAATGTCTTAAATCGTCTGCGTTAGGTGGAACAACTCTGTCTGGATTCATAGATGGGTTGTCGGCTAATTCCATACCAGCAGTATAATCTATTTCAAACCCCATTTGTTTCTCGTTAATCTTAGTGTGGTCTAAAGGAGCCCACTTATCTTCATCTTCTTGTTTCTGTATAACAGAACTAAACATGTTCAGCAAGCCTTTGTCATGACCTGATAACTCGTAACCCTTTCGCTCAGCGCTAACGGCTGCAAAATAAAACTCAGCACCAGCGTCTGCTTTACCAATGCCATCTAGTAGAGACTTAACGAACACATCTCGTGTTCTATCAAGAGTCTCTAATGGTCCTTCTCTCAACTACATCACCAGCCGCTTAATTTAGACGGCTGGCTAATCGGTCAATAGACTTCTTTAGTTCTGACAAGGTTGGACCGTCACCACCTTTGAAGTTCTCAAGTGCACCTGTTGTACTAAACGCTGTAGGATAGTAAGGTGACTCTCTTGTTAGTACATCGCTGTTTTCTGAGATTGCACCTTTGTTAGCGACATCTTGTACATCGCCAAGTAATACATTGTTTGTATTATAATAGGCATTAGGTACGCCGGATGGTTGCGCCTCAAATCGAGCATATCCTACAGTAGTCCCTTCTGGTTGACTTGTATAATCTGGCATACTACCTTCTTTCTTAGCGATGCGATTTTCTAAGTTCTGCGCTGCTTTTAGCAGGTCATACACTTCTTTACTTGCTTGTTCAAATCTTGGCTTCATATTATTCCATTCCTATTTCGTTTCCTATTGCACCGCTGCTCTTTGCTTGGTCAGCCAGTGCGTGAATTTCACTCCAGTCTGTCTTGTAAAAGTCTTGATTGGTCTTTGGTATCTCTATTGGATTACCGTCTTCCTTCAACAGTACATCATCAGAGTCGCCTCTAAATACATCAGGCATGACATCTTCTGGCATATTGTTTCTAGCAGATACAAAACCAGCCTTTCTGAGTAATACTGCTGGATTTAATAGTGCTTTTTTGAGTTCGGCGTTTTCGGCTTTCAACAATTGAAGACCTGCATCCATGTTTTCCATTTTAGTGATGAGCGCACCCATCAACTTTTCAGCGACATTTCCCCTCTCTTCGCTCACTTAATCACCTCAAACTGTGCGGTTAGACAATCTTCGGTGAGTCGGTCCTGCTCTTGTAGTTCTAATCATGCCCGGCAACACATCGTTCTGCGCTGTGTGAACATTTTGAGCAGAGCCTGACTTAAGGACAGGTACTCCGCCGACATAGATGTCATTGATACCAGTGACTTTCACTGTATCAGACTTTGAGATTGTAGTCTCGATATCCTTGTTTAAGTAATCTGCGTACTTGATAACTTCTGTAATGTGACTTCTTGCTGAGACACCGTCTTGTTGCTCTAGTGCTTTGTAAAATGCGTCAACATGACTTCTCATTTTTCTAGCCATTGGGTCCAATTTCTTAAGGTCCATGCTCATCTCCAATACACCACTTGACTTTAAACTTCCTAAGCCCCTCTCGGATTTCTAGCATTTAATATGTTTTGACTAGCCTGTTGAACTCCAGTAGGTTGAGGACCTCTTTGTTGAACACTTGACATCGGGGCACCAGCGCCCATACTAGTTCTATTTTGAGGACTTGCTGGGCCTCTGTTTCTAAGTCCCATACCTTCTCCACCGGGCTGAGACATACCCATTTGCGCTTGTCTAGCCATTTGAGCAGCGCCTTGAGGACTAATATTACGACTTGGAAGCGCACCCGGAGTACCCATGCCGCCACCCATCTGCATACCGCCCATAGGCATACCCTGTGGAGGTGGTTGTTGAGCAGGGTCAACCGGGTCAGGTTGCTTATAGATAAAGCGAATATCACGATTTGCATCTTCGGATAGTGTAGGCTTGTAACCCATCATCATCATTCTTTGTGCAATATTGACTTCCATCTCATCACGGCGTAGTCGAGTAACTTCATCTTCTTCTTCGTTTGGATACAATGTTAGTTTCCAATCTGTGACATCCATTTCTTCCATTAGTCTTGGGAACAAGTGGTCGGTGTATACTTTGTGACCAAACTCTACTGCTCTATTAGTGACTAATATCTGCATACCTTCGTTGTTTAGTCCACCGGATTTGCCAGTATCCATCATAAATACATTAGATACACCATAGAAAGCAGCGATTCTTTGTCGCATTTCGTCTCTTGCAGGTATATATTGCATCTCTTCAAGGCTGTCCATTAGTTTAACCCAATTGATACCACCTCTGCCGCTACCAGATTCAATACCAATCTTAGGTATGTAGTGCGGGTCACGCTCTAATTTTTCGTCGGTAGCCTTGAAAAATGACTTCATAGACTCAAGATTATCAGTGGTAACGCTCAATATACCTCTTGGTATTCTGCGCTTTGAATAAGCAGTATACATGTAGTTATCCATCGCTGTCAAAGTCATGGCTTGTCGCCAGAGAGTAGACACTGGGCTTCTACCGTATAGTTTGGAAGGTTGATATTTACTAACATGTATTACCTCACCTTCCAAATAATATTGGGTTTTGCCGCTTCCAGCAGTATTGACATGGTGTACATCAAGCATTTCTGTACCACATGTAGGACAACTCTTGTTGTCTTCCGAGTACGACTTAACTTCATTACGATGAATAGGACAAACTCTGAATCGACCTCCTCTTACACCACGCTTGTCAGCAATAATACGCATAAAGATAGGGTCACCTCTAACAATTTCTTTGATTCTGTAAAACGCTAACTCGTTTGTTTCTGGGTCCATATAATATTCTTTGATGAGAATCAAGAAAGCATCATCTGTAATATTCAAATCATATTCTACTTCCCTAAGTACATCCATAAAAGTCTGTTCCATAGAGTTTCTTTGCTCAATCAGCCAACGAGGATATACTAATTGGTCAGGGTTAGGTTCTGCTAGGTTCGTATCACCGCACTCTTTACATTCGTCAACATCATGTTGAAACTCAGCATCACAAGAAGTACACTTCTTTTGGAATTTCTTTTCCCAGTAATAACCACGACGGAATATTTCTTGTTGAAGTGTAGAAAGAACCGTTCTAAGAATAAGATTTTCGTTAGCAACTGCGTACAATGCAGGTATGGTGATACCTTGTACTAGCACAGGCTCTTGTATACCTGTAGTCCAAAGCGGCATTTGTGGCTCTGGTGTCCTTCTTCTTCGGAACGGATTGCCGATTGATTCTATGAGTTTACCTATTCTGCCCTTTTCTGCCATTAAAATTCCTCCAGCCAATTAACTACTGTATCACGGTCTACATCCCACTTCATTAGTAACTTGTCGCCCTTGGCAGTACCTTCCGCATTAGTATACTGTAGAAACTTCTTGACTTTACCCTTTGTGTCTTTGTTATCAGAGTTGACATAATTTATCATAGCCTTAGCCAAGTCTCCCTTTATTCTCAAGTTAGGATAGATATTTTGTAAAAACTGAGCAACATCTTCTGATTTCAAGAATGTAACTCGGTGTTGAGATTGCTCAGCGTCTTCGTATATTTTTTGGTCAAGTTGTAAAGTTCCAAATCCTATACCTTTGTACAACTGTTCACAGTGCATCCTACCTGCTTTACCTTTAGTAACCAAACCGACCTTGGGTTCACCACGGTCTGATATGTTTACATAGCCATTAGAATCAAAGAAACCAGCAGCATAAGACCAAGGGTCTTTGATAACAAGACCGTCTCGGTCTATGCACATGTATTCGCCCTTGCGGTGAGCCTTGACTATGTTTATTTCTTCGCCATACATATTAAGAAGTTTAGACAGTCTGTTAGAATTGAGCCTTGGCACGCCCTTTTCTATGAGGTTTTCAGTAATCGCTCTAGCAGACATTGAGCCGTGGCTACTTACTTCTTCTTTAGCAAGTCTCATCCATTTCTGCTGTTCTTTGGAAAGGTTGTCGATTTGGTGTAGTGAATTCTTCCACATCTTACGAGCGTCTTGTTTAGTTTCCATAGCGTTAACCCAAGCCATTTTTTCTTCTTCGCCCCAGACATCTTCAAACTCGTCTAACTTAGCAAGTGCGTCTTCTGCACTTTCCCATAAATTACAAGCACGAAGTAAACTAGACTTTCTGGATTTACCAAACAATCTAAGCGAGCGCAGGTCTCTGTCAGCCAATCCCATTTTTCTCATCGTATCATAATGAGGTTTGCCCCAAGATACCATGGCTAAGGTTGCATCTACTTCGGCACTCTTGAGAGCCCTAACACTAGATATGATATTGTCAATCTCATCCTTACTGTCTTTCATGACCCTTCTTGCTTTTCGCAAATCTTTGATAATTTCATTAGCACTCTTGCCGATTCTATCTTCAAACCACCCGTCACCAGTAGGTGCAAAAGGAGCATACTGCGGCTCAGGTAACTTTTCTTCTTCAAACATTACAGTCTGAGAAGCAATTGACTTAGCCACTGTTTCGTCTACTCTCGGATGTGCCATGAGGTTGATTGCTATATCGTTAAGAATAGCGTGACCCATGTCTACAACATAATCGCTATTTGTTACATTTAGACTCGGCCACATAATACTCTCCAACTTTTGGTGTCATTTAATTATATCGTGAACCAAGACGCACCTGCTACATTTCTTTGCGAAACATCACCAAACCAATCGTTAAATCCGTCAAGGTAATCATCAAGCATAACCATAGTACCCTTGAACTCTTTAGTAGCCCAGTTAGCCAAAGCCAAACTCATGGCTAAGTCATCATGAGTACCTACAGACTCTAGTCTACCGTTCTTTTGCATACCGAATCTACTGAGTTGGGTTTCAAGATTACGAGTAAATTCTTTACTTCTTTCGTCGCCCCAAGGTGTTTTTATCTTACCCTGCTCAAAAGCCATGAGTAAAGACATAAACATACTCTCTTTCTTTTGCCGAGTGGTCATAAATGTCTTGATAGGAATGTCGTCACGCATCTCTTTGAGTTCCGCCTCAAACATTCTTTGGAAGTTGTTACCTTCAAGTTCGATGAGGTCTGGTCTAAATCGACTGTTGAGCATGATTATCTTTCTTTTCTGTGCGTTACTACCCAAGCCTTTCTCATTCACGATATGAATTAGTTGCTTTTCGTCACTATCCGGTAGCATTCTCAGAACAGACATAGCAGTATAGTCAGCATTAGCATCTGACGCAATAGCCGGGTCCCAGCCAATGAAGTGCTGACCGAACACTCCAGATGGGTCACCGTTTTCATCAAACTCTTGTTCTGCTTTGTCAATCAAAATCAAGTCTTTGTCCCTTGCTTTTTCTAACAAAGTCATTGGGAACATACTCGACATGTCGTGGATAGGTTCACAAAGATACTCACGAGCGAACTTGATGGCTGGCATTGACTCTTCTCGTACCTTTAGTGCATCCAGTGGCCATCTACCGGGCCAAAGAGGTTCACCGTTGGGTAATATAGCAGGGTATGTCTCGACCCTAAATGCAGGTTTGTCTTCTAATTCAGCGTATAAATCGTTGTAACTAAACGGTGTACCGACCATCATCAGTCTACCTGTGTGGTGCAATACAGGTAGTAGAACAGTATAGAACCAGTCTGCTGCTCTTTGTAGTTCAGAACTGGTAGTACCCCACAAAATATCGTCACATACTACGACATCAGGGTGGAAACCACGAGTAGCACCACCAACCGACTTAGCCATGATACGGCTACCGTTAGTGAATTCAAAGTAAGATTTAGCCCAAGGTTTACCTGTCGGCTTCAAATCTTTCAAAATTTCAGCGGTTTCAATGTTATTACGAATAAACCGCATATGTTCAAGTGTCTGCTCAAGGCTGTGACTGAATACCATGATGTGAGTATTAGGATTGAAAGCAGCCAACCAAAGTGCATAAGACATAAAAAATACCGACTTACCGTGGTCACGACTTGCTTTGACGCAGTATCTTCTACTTTCACTTAGACCTGCTAACCAATCTCGATGGTGGTCTGAAAAATCAAACTCTAAAATCTCAGTAAAGAAATACTTGAATGACTTTTTGGACATCTCTATGTCCATGTCTCGGATGAGGTTGTTGACATCACTCAAGCCTCAACCTCCGGTTTAAAGCCTCTCAATTTATTTTCAATGCCAGTTCGTAACATACTAGATGGTTGTTGTTCTCCCTCTTCCTCAGCAGGCTTTTCTTCTTCTGGCTTAGTAATAGGAACCGTTGTATTAGGAGCAGGTGTGCTATTTATCTCTTCGTTTTGGGCTGATGTGTAACCTTGTTTAGGTGCTTCTAGTACTCCGGGCTGTTGTGCGGCTATAGCGTTAGCATCGGGCGCAATTTCAGTGCCTGTCGCATTAACAACTTTTACTGTATTACCTCTTGGGCGCTTCGTTAAAGTTACATCTTCTTCTCTGGGCATAACTGTTTGTAACTCTTGTTCTATATCCGCCATCAGTTCGGGATGTTGAAGAGCAAACTGATTGGGTAATTCTACTTGCGGCTGAGGCAAATTAATCATTTCTGGAACATCTATTCTATTTCCTAGTTGTGCACCTGCTACTCCCAACTGCCTAATGTTACCAAAGACCTCTTGACCTTGTTGTAAAGTTAAGTCCTCTGGTCTTTCTCCAAGCATTCCGCCAGCCATATCGAACACTTCTTGACCCAAAGCAGCGTTTCTAGCAGCCCTTTCGTCAGCAAGTCTTCTTTGCACATTTGCTTCATACAATTCTTGTTCTTGCTGACCAGCAGTCATAAAGTTACCACCAGTTAACCTGTCGAACATACCTCTTTGTCTTGCCTCGGCAGGGGATTCCTGTGACCTATAAGCAGCGTATTGATTAGCGAGGTCTGCTGCTCTGTTGGCTCTTATTTTTTCTCTGCGACCTGACAACCCTCTTCTTAAACCACGAGCGTCTCTAGCACCTTCAAACATACCATATCTTATGTTGTTGATTAACTGGGACAAAGAATTTACTGGTTGAGTAAGAGCCAAACCAGCACCTGCTGCACCGCCTAAAATACCAGCCAACCTTTCTCCTCTTACAGGTGCACCTTCTTTTGTAGAAGGAGTCGATAATAACACTGGGTTACCAAAAGCATCGAAAGCATAGTTGCTCTTGACTAACACTTTGCTAGGAAGAGTAGACTTAACTAATACTCTTCCCATCACTTTAGCCCCCTTAGAAATCCGTCAAAGTATCCAATCTTTTTCTTGATTGCATCCATCCCACTGGCTACATCGAAGGAGCGATTTACTATGATGTTTCCGCTAGGGTCAAATGTTCCTTGTTGGTTAGGCACATTGTAAAGAGTTCTTCTTGCTAAGTCTGACGGATTACTTTGTTGTAAAGGTGGCGGGCCTAAGTCCATCATTGGTGGAACTTGCGGAGGCATAGCAGGGGCAGTAGTTTCGGGTCTTGGATAAGATGGCTCTACACGGACTTCATCCCCAGTAGGTGCCATCTCATGCTCACCAAGTGCTATACGGTCATGGCCTCCCGGTCCCCAGTGTTCGGGCGCAGCGTAGTGCGGGAACTCCGGCATAGGAGTAGCAATACCTTGTGTCGCAGCATCTGTCGGTATCTCACCTAAAGAGAATCTTTCGTGCCCAGTGATGTCCATCATACCAGCAATCAGACCTTCGACATCTCGTCTTAGACCCTCTTTTGGTCCTCGATATGCTCTTTCGTAATGATTTACTTTCGATTCTCGCATCTGTCTGGCTATTTGTTCTTTGGCCTCTTCTTGGCTCATACCTTGTGCTATAAGTTTAGCAGCAGCGTTACTCATGTGCGCCCCTATCTTTCTAGCAACCAGATTAGCCCTTTTGTGAAAATTAGTCTTTTCGTGCCTAGGTGCTCGCTCAATGTGGTTTCTATGTAGACTATATGTTTCATCATCGTGATGAGAATCTATATCGTTAAGTAAGCCCCTAGTCAACATCTTTACTGACCCCTTACCCGAATCGCTATTGATATTGTGAGTGTCTTGAAACAAAAGTTTCATAGCCCTAGTGCTAGCGATTTCGTCTAACTCTTCATCGCTATAATTGTGACTCAGTCCCATACTTTCAAGTTCTTCTCGTAATTTTTCACCTGACAACCCACCTGCGGCTATGTTGAAAGAAGCAGGATAATAAAAAGAATCAGGTAATAGTTCAGCAATCTGATGAGCATGTATTTCTGGATGCATCCTTTGGTCACTGATTTGTTGCACTTGTTCATCACTAAGATATTGATTAGGTAGTATACCTGTTTTCAAGTATTCTTTACCGTCTCTTGGAGATATAGACTGGACCAATCCACCAGAAAGTGAACCCGGCTTCAAACCGTTATATTGAACATAATTCAAACCGTTGACAACATCAGCAGGTGCACCTAACTCTTGTAACACTTCACCAATTTCTTGATTCATGTGAATAAGACCGCTGTCTATCCATCGACCAGTTGCGCCGCCCTCAACATTGCCTTGGTTGTAAGCGTAGGTAATCAAAGGTCTTGGACCGCCCGCTTGCTGAGGTTCGCCTCTTCTGGCTTTTCTCATGTGAGTTTCCATATTGTGCTCGTACCAAGGGCCAACATGCACTTTGCGCCACTGATTACTGTTGAAATCAGGCAAAGTATGTTGACTGTCGTCACCATATTCGTCTCGATGCTTCTGATTATATCTGTCGATAGACATCTGTAAAATATACTCGGCTTCTTCTGGAGTAAGTTTGAACCGCCTTACTAAGTCATCTCTAACAAAATCAATGGTGTGCTTACCGCCCGGTAACAATTCTCCTGTTTCAGGATGATGATTCCAAGGTGGGTGGTCAGGCTCTTCCGGGTCTTGGCTTATACCAGCATCCGTTGGTGCCCATCCGTGAGGTACTTGTCCCCCATCTCCGACAAAAGTAAGACCAAAAGATTTCAATAAAGGTTTGAAGTAAGCCTTGTGAAAGTCATCGCTGCCAAAAACCAAAGGCTTAGGCTTGCCATAGTTAGCAGGAAAATGTATCTTAAACATCAGCCTACTCTCCCACTACCTCTTGCTGCAAACATAGTGGAAGGTGCGCCCCAACTGTCAGGTAAATCAATAGTGTCAGTGCCACCAGTTGGTTTAGTTGTTTTATTTTGCGCCTCCATATGACCCGCTTCTCTGTTATTACCGTGACCGCCTTGCTTGGCAGCCTTGAGCCTGCGCTCTTGTCTTTCAACTGAATTTTTCAATTGAGAAAGTAATCTTCTAATTTGATTAAATTTCATATAGTCGACTTTCTTTTTGAGGGCTTCGATGTCTTCTCTAAGTACAGCAGCAGACTTAGCCAGACTTTGGCCTCTAAGTTTAGGTTCGCCGGGTTCTTTGATAGGCTTTCCTTTGGGCGAAGAGAGTTTGTGAGGTTTAGGGTTGTATTTACTTTCTGGTCCCAATGCGTGACCGGACTGCGCTTGAGGAACTCCTGCCAACAACTGTCGCTTTTGCTGAGTACCTAATTGTTGGTCATAATCTCTAGGAAACAAACGAAGCGGTTGCTTTGTCTTGATACCAAGGTGAGAATAATCTACACTGTGAGGACTTAAATCAAGCCCTCTGTTTTTCATCGGTGACATCTGACGAGATGTTCTTTTTGCTCTACGAGTATTAGCAGTAGTAATATCAGCACCACCGGGTTGAATTTCAAACTGTTCTCTTGAAAACGGCTTTTGCTCTTTACCCTTTATCTTGTCAAGTCTGCTCTTAATCAGACTAGACCAAGCATCATCCATTGGCTCTCCAGTTTGCACAGGTTCACTATAACCAGTAAAAGTTAACTTTTGTCCACTAGGATAATCTGTAGAATACTCTGGGTTTTGTTGAAACTCCATGCCTGAAAATTTACCAGTAACCTTTCCGCTTGGCTCAACAAACTGTGCACCTTTATCTCCAGCACCACTGACTGCAATAGATTCTTGCTCGTATTCATCGGCCAACTGGCGAATATCGTCATGCATATGTGGAGGAACATCGGTAAGCATAAAAGAGGGTTCTGTTCCCCATTCCCCTTTACCCTTAGCGCTTGTAATCATAAAGCCTCCTTTAGCGCTCAATTGACCCAATCGTGCCAACATTTCATCAGATAGTTTACTATATTCATCACTAGATAATGCCCCCTTTGTGTTTTTAGATTTGGGACTAATCCAAATGTTGCTGCGAGAAGGTTTAGTCATATCTTCAACTGCTCTGTTACTAAATCCATATAGAGTCTGTTGCGCCTTAAATAAACGCCAAGCGATATCCATTGGCTCGCCTGTAGTAAAGTAATCAGGATTACCATGAGCAGTAGGTGGGAACTTGTCAGTCTGTCTTGTCTCTACTACATTTTCATCTGCTAATCGCCTATACCGATTAATATCTACATCTGGATTATATGTGGCTCTAGGAATTTTTTTGGGCTTAGTGAATGTTTTAGGGTCAGGTTTTTCATCATCTTCCTCGTCTTCTTTCATTAAAGTAGACCAAGCATCTTCCATGGGTTCACCAGTAGCAAGCATACCGCCCGGTGCTGGCATTGTACCCGTAGCGTTACCAATGCTAAGATTACCCATGTCAGGCATTCCTGTCATAGCACCAAACTGCTGACCTTCGTTAAACTGGTCATCCATCATAAGCGGGTCTTCTTCCTCTTCCATCAAACCGGGAAGTTGAGGTATTTCTGGCTTGGGTACGGATAATTGTAAGTGAGGTAGTTGAGACATTTCACTTGGCTTGTCTTTTTCAGCCATTTTCTTATCTCTGATTTCTTCCATATGCTCAGGGTCACCGACTCCATGCTTGTAGTCGTCATCGTCTTTTGAGTAACCAAGATTAGATTCGCTTCGAGGACTATATATCCTAGTATCTGAACCTGTAATCATTGGCATTTTTCTCACCTCACAATAAATCCATGATGTCTTCGTCGATTTCTCCGTCTGCTTGTGCAAGTAAACCGGCTTTGACCCGTTTCCAAGTTTCGGGACTCTCCTTACCTAACTCCACTTTGAGCACATTGATAGTGTTGTTGGCGATGTTTTGAGTCGGTTCTGCCCATTTTTCTTGATAGGCTGTCAAATCTTTGAGGGTTTCTCTTACTTCTTTATGCAATCTAACCATGTCAGATATGACACCATCGTCGTGAATACTAGTCTCTTCCATAAACTGTGCAAGTTTACCATTTAGACCTTGTACATTGTTTCTAAGAATATTAACTTCGTCTCCTACTTTGATAGATACCAGTGCGGTAGAACTCTTTTTTACCAAAGGTTGGAAGTGATGTTTCATGTGTCGATAAACTGCCTCTTCACTGCACTCTAATTCTTTAGCAATTTCTTCTGTGGTAGTATTGCCTTCAAAATAAGCAACCTCTAACATTCTCCTGTTATCGTCAGTACATACTTTACAAGAGTGATTTGCACCTTCGTGATACTCACCTACATGATTTTTCATGTGTCGCTCTGCGGTATTGGCTCTCCAACCCATATCTTTGTCCAAAACTTGCGGGTTAGCAATGCCGTCAATGATGTTCTGCTCTAACATTTCACGGTCACCATGTTGACAAAAAGGACATGACCGTTTAGTCTGACGCTGACCCGCCATAGAAAGCCCATGGTATTTACACGGATAACCCTTTTGAACAAGAAGCCCCAGTCAAGGGGTATGAAACTACCTAGAATACGACCTAAAATTATGGGCGTACCTGTTTCTATAGAAACTGCTAGAAATCTAGCAAAGGCTGGTAGAGACATAGCAATGAGAAGATATGTTCCAGATGATGTAAAAAGAAGCAGAATGGAACACTGCATGATATGTCCGAGTTGGGAACACAACAGTAACAGGTGTTTAGAGTGTGGTTGTCAAATGAGAGTAAAAACTAGCCTTACATCAAGCGAGTGTCCACTCGGCAAATGGGGTAGACTAGTGATACTAGATGCTGGAGATTCTACTGTAGATACCACCGAGCATAAAGAAAGCGCCGAACAAACCGGCAACTAAGTAAGCCATAGTATCACTACTTAGATTATCAGCCCCAGTGACTAATATAAGTCCAAGAGTAACTATAATTGCTAGTAACTGAACCATAACCATGTCGATGATGACGCTTTTGATAGGTGAAAATATACCCATGGCTGTGTTTGAAATACTATAAAGTGGATTATTGTCCATCATTATCTCATCCCCATCATTCTACCCATGAAACTGCCCGCAGCAGTCCCTGCTCTGTTCATGAAACCTTCATCCTGTAAAGCAGCACTCAAAGCGCCGCCCATCATAGACTGCTGTGCTAATGCTGCAATCTGTTGTTGCTGCATCTCAGCGTTTTGTATGTTTTGCTGACTTGCCATTTTGAGGGCATTGAATTGGTTGGATACATTTTCTCCACTCATAGTCTGTAGATTCTGAGGCAAACTTGTTACATCCATCTGCATAGTACCGCCCTCTTCGTCAATAACAAATTTAGCATTTTTCAGTATCTCTAAGACTGAAAAACTAACCAAATCATTGAGTAACTGTAGTAATGTTTGCATTTGTGTACCTGCAATAAACCTGTCAGCAGGTGCTAAACTTTTCATTAAAGCCAATAGTATATCAGTTTCACTAGGTGGCATCATAGGTTGACCCATCATGCCCTGCTGCATACCAGCGCCGCCCATCATACCTGCCATAAAGGGATTTTGAGCAGCCTGTTGCATCACTCCACCTTGCGGGGCAAAGGGGTTTTGAGTCTGGCCCTGTACAGGCATTTGTCCCGGTTGACCTACACCTAAGTTTAGTGTTCCGCTGCTTTGCTGATTGTTTCCGAATAATCCCATTGTATCACCTATTGTTGAGGGAGGCTCATCTGTTCTGATTGTTCCAAGGTGTTTTGATTGATAACACCATTGGTCGTGTTATTTACTGCCATGCCAAGCGAGCCTCCAGCACTTGGGGCAACATTCTGAGTAATTCCTAAATTAGCAATCGCATCACTGAGTTGAGGGTTGGCTGCTAACATTTCTTTTTGGAACAATCTCAAATCAAAATATATAGCGGTTATGTCGTTGATTCCAGTTTCTGGATTTTTGTAATGTATCAAACTAATACCGGATTGCGTCTTAGAATCTTTTTCTAGTTCCATGAAGAAAGGCTCATATTTTTTTAGAAACTCCGGAGTGTTGTCTTTCTTTTTGACTATAGAAATTGGCACTGCTACTGTGGATACTCCCTTTTTCATCATTTCTTTAAGTCCGGTTTTGGTCTTGCTATGGTCTTTGTCTGCTTCTAATTCCCACTTACACAGTAAATGATACAAATGAAGATGCTCAGGACAGTATGTACCCTTCATTTTTCTACCATTGGTGACCTGTTCTCTAGCAACGAATGGCTCTGGAGTTTGCGTTACCGGGTTTCTCCAATATAAATCCCACAAACTTTGACCGCTTTCTTCATCAGTAATCTTAGCATACAGATTATCGTACTTGATGAGTTCTTCGCAGTTGCATCCATCGACTACGCACAAATTACTTTGCCTGTTGTATCGGTACTTTCGACCCCATATCCACCTAATAGGATTATACCAAGCCCGCTTTGTTGGTGTCAATAACTTCCTAGCCTGCTTGATGTCTTGCTTTCTTGCTTTTCTTGGGTCAGGATGTCTACTTGGATAAAAATTGACCTTTGGTACTTCGATATTTTGTTTAACAGCAGCATCTTTCATACCCTGTTGAGCAGCCTGCATCTCAAGTAACTGTTCATGACTAGCGTTACCTTGTTGCCCTAAAGCCGCTAAATGAGCCTGACTCATGTTTGCTAAGTTAGCATCACCCTGTGGTACTCTTCCGTATCCTCCAAATCCCCAATTATTCATCTTATCACCTAACTAAGTAAATCTAACATTGTATTTTCTACATTCCAGCCTATTTTTGTCGCCATCATACCACGCTTTGTAGGTACTCCAGCCTTTTGAAGTCTAACTAAATCCTCTCTAAAGGGGTCGAATATCCTATGTTCGCCCAATCTTTGTTGCTGCCAAAGTACATTTGCTTGTTCATCCCACCACTGGTCAGCCTTATTTGCGACCAACATTATCAATTTAGGTGCGTATTTTTTACCTTTGAACCAAGCCTTAAATTTACGATAACGATATTGTCTGTGCAATATTGCATCTACAAGATATTTGAATCCACCAACAGCCTGCACAGCCTCGTCACCGCCTTTGCTACTACGGTGGTCAAATAAAAATACCACTGCTTCTACCTGTCGATTGACCATATCATCTACCCACAAGTTCCAAAAGCGTTCTTCGCCACCAATATCAGAAGAATAAACTACTCTTGTATCACCTTTGTAGGTGACACGCTTCCTACTTGGTCTAGGTAATAAAAAACGATTGATACCGGGCACTTTGAAATGCTTAGTTCTTTCACTGATTGGTATTTCTTCCATCTCTCCCGGTGTAGTCATATACCTATCCAGTGTAGTTTTACCTACCGTAGTGGGTCCATACACGCCGACCTTCCTTGGTTTCCAATAGTGCCACAACTCTTTAGCAAATACTACACCACCAACAAGAGCAGAACCACCTAGTGCCGACATAATAATACCTCAATCAAATATAGAATTAGACCAACTCTGTAACTTTTCCTTCAACCAATTACCACTGGACTCCCATAAGTTCCAATCGGTATAATATTCAAATGCGCTGATGGTAAAGGCTGTTGCCGTAGAAAAAATAACTACTTTGACCCAACCCATACCCCTTTCATAAGCCACATCTACGGTGTTTGCTATGTGCATACTCCTCAAGGTTTCCTCAACGGCATCGTCGCTGGGAGTCTTAAAGATACGACCCACTTAGGTTCACTCCTTTTTCTTAAATTTTCCATCAGAGCCTCTAACTCTACCAGATGCTTCTTTCTTGTCTTCTGAAAAATCAACGCCCAGTGTCAGTGGATTTTTCGGTTTAGGAGTTTCTGGAACAAACTCAGCACTGCTATATTCGTTACCATACATTCTAGCCTCAATCCAAGGAGGTGTTTCGCCCGGATGTTCTTCCATCCACTTGAGTTCAGCCTCTAATTGGGCTTCTTGCATACGCATTTCCATGTCTTGTCGCCTACGGTCAAAGGTAAACTCCATACTTCTATATCGGTTTCTGCGCTCTCTTTCCTGCGCTGCCATTCTTGCTCTTTCATCCATACCTTGTTGAAAGAACATCTTAAACAAATAATACGCTAAACCCTGTACAGCAAACGCTGCCATAGCATAAGTGACACCGTTTGTTGTTGGATTGTCTAAATCTATCCACAATTCAGCGTCAAAAACGCCCACTGCTATACCTATACTCACTGCTTGAGTCAATATAAGACCCATCAATCTAATCTCTGCTTGGTCGTGCTCACGATTGGCTTCCACGGTCATCCCTCTCAGTCAGTCCACCTTTGATATCATAAATAAAGTGATACTATAAAATTTTAAGTATAACTAAAATAGGATGGGTCGAAGTTTGCGAGAGGGTTGCGCCCTCCGACCCATTAGTGCTATGCACTAATATGTCTTGAAATTAATCTTCTTTCTTTTCAGAATCAAGTTTCTGCCTTTTGCCATCTTTTGATGGGCCGGGTCCGGCTTTTGAGCCGATTACAATAACCATACCATGGGCAGGTTTCTTCTTATCATCGGCTTTTGCCATACAATGGGCTTTACCTACACAGTCTTTCTTACCACACGCAGGGCATTCTGCTTTCTGTTCTGTATCGCAGTGTGCTTTGTGTATTCTATACTTAACTTCGTTCATCATTTCGTTTCCTAATCTATTTTCAAACATATTATCACTCTTTAGTAATCTGTTAGCAATGTGCATTTCTTCTCCGGTAGCCACTGCCCCACCACCGTATTGTGCGCTGTCCTCCACTCCCTGCCATATTTTTTTTCGTCTGGTAGGGTCTTGGTTACCCAAGACTGGAGTATTAGTTGCGCCGGTTGCCCCGGCTGATGATGTAGAAGAACCGTAGCCAGATGTATTTACATCAACTCCGTCAGGTTTGATAATTTGTGCAATTGCGCCACCAATATAGGGAAGAAGTTTAGGTGCTTTGTCTGCAACTACGCCTACTGCGCCCAATCCTAACGCCCCCTTCATTCCTCTTTTTCTATTTACATTAGCCATACTGTCGAATGTGCTTGCTAGGCGACTAGGTGGTTTTCCACCACCAGCAGCCCTGTAAGCCTGATTACCCATGCTTGTAGCGTAACTACCAGTTTTACCGGGACCTAAAGCAGCGGCTTGGTTTAAAGTTTGACGAGAAGTTAAGGGGCCAATAGAAGGCGCTCCTACTAAATCACGAGCAGCCTTTTGTCTTGCTTCTTCTCGTGCTCTTATAGCAGCGGCTTCTCTAGCACTTTGTCTGGCTGCTACCTTACCACCTGCTCTTCTAGCACCTGCGCCCAGTATGCTACCCGGAACGAAACCCTGTGCTACGCCTGTGCCAAATTCTGCTAAATTACTTCCCAAAGAGTCTCCTCCTTCCCCTACCTTTATCCCTAAAACAGGGTCAGTAATTCGATTGTCTCTAACATTTCTATAACCTTGATAACCACCATATAAAGCCATAGCCGCTGGAATTAAAAGCGGTGCAATTTTTTCTATCTTGTCGTCGTTTTGTAACAACGACCATGCAGAATCAATCGCATATGATGATTCCGACATGTTCATTCGCACGACACCACTCATCATAAGCCTGTTGGATAAATTGATAGTGGTCAGCAGCCTCCATCAATAGACTGAGGCTTTGCGAAGAACCATCACAGTGGTGCTCTATCTTGCCCAAGTTCCACAAAGCAACATGTAGCATTTCTTCAAAGAGTTCTTTCCACCAGTCCATCATTACAATCTACCTGTGGTAACGAGAACCAACTCCCGGTCAATAGGCTTTGCGCTTTTAAGTGTACCTCTTTCCTTGAAATGACGGGCTCGGTTAGTGTGCGGGTCTTCTGCAACCAGCGTGTGTCGCTTGGTATGACTCATGTCAGGGCCACCCTTGCCATAAATGCCTCTTCTTCGTCGCTCACGATTTAACTCTTCACGATATTTTACACGCTCAGGTGTCGATTCATACTTTTTATCATACTCTAACTTGTGACGCTTGGCCTCTGGACTTACTGGTGATTTTACCAAGACTTGAGCAAGGCTCATCGGTTCTGATTTAAAAGTATCTTGTAACTCCATAGAATGCCTTGTATCAGTAAAAGGAGTTCCGTGACCAGTGGGGTGGTTTTCTATGTGGCGATGATTTATCTCTTCAAACAATTGATTTATTCTTTCGCTTTGAGGAGTACCTTTTCCTTCCATTATGGCTTGTAAATAAGGTTTTAATTCACTTTGTAACTTCTTATAATCCATCATAGCAAACGGTCTAGGCGTGTTTGGGTTCATTGTTGTTTTTCTATTTTCTTCTAAAAACAACTGAGCCATCTCTTCGTTTGACATGCCAGCCATATCATGTAAATTATCATCGTGTTCTTTGAGTATATGTACTGTTGAGTTCATTTTTTGCACAAGTGTATGAGCGAGGTCTGGCTCATACTGCATGGCATGCTCAGTGCACATGTGATGAGTATAATCTATACTTCTTAGCGGGTTGGCATACCTTGCTTTCATCATAGGAGGATTGTTACAACCGGGTATCGTGCAAGTTTCTGGAGCATCAACACCTAACATGCTGCCTACACTAATCAACTCCGGTGCAGCGTCAGGCATGTTTTCGGGAAACCCATCTTGCTTTACTAATACCAATGATTTGACAATAGTTGGCTTACCACCCACCCCTTGTTTTTTGGCTCGCTTACGCTTAGTCGCTGCTCGCTTTTGTCCACTAGTCATCTCGCCGCTAGTCTTTGGAGTCTTACTTGATACTCTTACACTTGGTCGGCACTTTGGATAGCCTTTACTTCCTTTCTTCGCTTTGCTTCTACCGCAAGGAGGATGCTTACCGTCTTTGCCTCGACGACTAACATCGACCCACTTTTCTTTAAACCACCTGTTAAGGTTCTTGACAATAAGAACATCATGACAAGTGCATTCTGGCATTCACTCACCCGCCCAAGCGTCGCATACATGGTCTGCTCTACAAATAAAGTCATACCACTCACAATAACCAGTCATGGGGTCGTCAGTTTTTGATGAGTCCCACGCTTTACAATTGCCGCACTTCTTGTCTCCAGTGGCCTTTCTATAGTTAGGAGCATCTTCTTTACCCTTGAGCAAAGCCCAAGCCTTTTCCATAGAAGCGTGATTCATTTCTTCTTCCCCTTTTTCTTACGGAATTTACCACGGCAATATTGCACCGCCCAACCATTAGCGTAGGCTGATGGATAAACTTTGAACTTGCGCTTGGCTGCTGCTTTACCTGCCGGGCACAACTTCTTTTCCAAAAAATCAAATGCATTTTCTATTCCAACGCAGTGTCCACAATCACAGTCAGTCATTAACAATTCCACCTTTTCAATGCTGCACCTTTCGGTGTTAGTTTACCTTTTTTACTAGTTGGACCTTTGACTCCACTCATGCGAGCACAGAAAGACTTACGGCGCTTCGCTTTTTTACCGCCGGGTTTGAGTTTAGAAGGCTTAGTAGTAACAGGCGGTTTGAGGTTTGCACCTGTTTTACGCTTAGCCGCAGCACGACCTTTGGCGTTTAAGCCACCTTTGCGACTATGTTTGTTAGGATTGTAACCGTGAAAAGGCTTTGACCTTGCTTTTAGTACTTCAAAGGCGAGTTCAGCAGGACTACAACAGTCACAAAATTGAAACTCAAAGTCTCCGCCCATAATGCGCCTAGGTAAGAACTAAAGAAAAAGATAGTGGTCGTGCGGGGAAAGGAGGTGATAGAATGAATGCAAACCGAACATCAAGGAAATACCAAAAACCGCAGACCAAACTCGGCTTCGCTTTCGTATATATAAACTCAACTCATATCCAGAGTAAACTCACCACATTCTGTACAGAACCAAGCGATGCCACGAAAGATGCCCGACTTTTTGATGTAAACCCGCTTTGTGGGATGGTAGCCACAATGAGAACATTCCTTACTTCTTTGTTTGCCTTTCATCTTTTTCACCTTGTTTCAACTTCTCCATGGCGTTGTATCTGAGTACTCTGACCATCGAAGACAAATCATTAACTTCCGATTGAGTAGATTCTAATTTTTTAGCAAGTGTGTAACTCGCCAAGGCTAAAGCGACTATACTTAAACCAGTAATTAAATCCCAGAACATGCTTGTGGGTAAACGATACCCTACTTGAACTTTGGTGTCACTTAGTAACTTCAAGCGTTTTGGTCAACAGCGGTTTGTCGAGCGCCGTTTTGTTTACCAAGTTGTCTCGCAAGTTCTTTTAGTCTTTCTTCCTTCATAGCCTGTGGGTCTATGTTACCCATGTCGATACTTTGCTGCAAACGCTGTGGGTTAACAGGGCGACCTCTCATAGGAGCAGGCGGCTGCCTACCTGTTTCAAAACCTCGAATCGGTAAATTAGGTCTTTGGCTTTGACCCGCAATTGATTGTCGTGTTCTAATTCCTCTTCGGCCTCCACGACCTGCTGTTTCTAATTGTTCGTTGATTCCACCAGACTTTGGCTCAGGCTTCAAGTCTACTTCTGCTGGTCTGTCAAACTCAGTGCTTTGCTGTTGAGCAAACTGTGCGAGTATATCTGCTGTATTTTGAGCGACGGTAGGTTTGCCTGTTCTTTCTTGTTGAGTTTCTACAGGTTTGGTATCTCTTCTTAATCTAGTTGGACTTGCTACACCGACATTTGATGCGAGCATGCCTTCTTTACTTCGGTAAGGAGTAAAGCCTTGTTCGCCTCTAGCGCCGCTTTCCATCCTACGCCTTGCAGCACCTACCCCTCTACGAGCCATTCTCTTTTCTGGTTGAGTCATGAAGGACTCTTCCGGCATAGTTTCTGTAATTGGTATAGGTGCAACTGAAGGCATTTGAGGTTGGCCGACGCTTACAATTTCCATGTGGTTTGGTAAATTTGACATAGATTGTCCCGGCATAGTGTTAATAACCCTAGTTTCTCCAGTAATCCTGTTTCTCATAGTTACCGGAACAGTCGCTTCTTGTCCTCTACCACCCATTGTCGCCATAGTGGTTCCACCAGTTATTGGACTAATATCTTGCATGACTGTGGGGTAGCCCTGCTTTGCTGCACCAGAAAAGTCAACAAAAGGAGGTAGACCTTGTGTATCTTTGCCTCTACCCATCTCTATGTTTTTCGCTGCCTGACCCATCATTTCTAAGGCTCTTGCCTGTGCTACCGGGTCTGTCATTGTTCTAATATTTTCTAATTGACGGGCACGATTTTCCGCTGCAATTTGAGAGAAGTCTCCAACATTGCCTGCCCTTTGCCTTTCTATCATACTTCTAACAGCAGGTGGTAAAGTACCTATTCCACCTTGTGCCAAAGGGTCTGCCTTTAGTAATGCCCACGCCTGCTCAAAGGCTCTCATCATGTGTGGCGTAGGGACACCTAAGATAAAAGAACATTGGTCAAGGAACGAGCAATCCGAGCAGCGTCAGCAAGGTCTTTTTCCTGTAAACCACAGTCAAAGCCCCATGCGTTTAGATGGCGTACCAAGGTCTGAGTACTTAGATTAGCCCCGCTACCCTCGGCAAACGGACAGCCGCCAAGTCCGTTAATACTACTATCAAACTGCTTGATGCCGTTAAACAGCCCGCTTCTTACCAAAGCAAGCGCTCGCTGCTCATTTCCTTTGTGATGTAGATGTAAGCCCGGTACTAGTCCTTCGTCAAGTGCCATCTCAGCCCAGAGTGCAACTTCTTGTTCACTTGCTACGCCAACAGTATCGGCGAACACTACAGTGTTGCCAAACATCTTAGCATCTCTCAAACAAGAAAGCATGGTCTGTGGCTTGATAACTCCACTGTAAGGGCTACCAAAAGCCATGCTGATGTAAACTCTGACATTTTCTTTGGGTAACTTGTCCATGAAAGTCTTGTACATCAAAACAATTTCTTGCCGTGTCTTGCCCATATTATTGATGTTAAAAGTCTCACAAGGACTGAAAACTATGTTAATTTTTTCTACACCCGTTTTGACAGCCCGGTCATAGCCCCGCTTGTTCATCACAAGCCCAGCACCAAAGCCGGTAAACACTTTTTCTGCATCAGCCATTTGAGGCAAACGCTTGGGATGAGCGAAACTTACCTCTTCAATATGCTCTATCCCTGCTCTATAGAGTGCGTTGATGAGATTCTTTTTGTCGTCTGTGTCGATAATATGCTCAAGATATTGTAAACCGTCACGAGGGCCGACCTCATAGACGGTTACCTTCATTCAATCCCCTTCCTCATACCGTGAAAGCAGGACTTGTGAAACTCCTCTATTTCCTCATCACTACTAAAGACCTTGAAATCAGTAGTTTTTTCATCAATAATCATATACCAAGCCCAAACATAACCCACTAAAAGGGCTACCAAAAAATATCCAAGTAATTCAACGCCACTCATGTACGAGCCTAAAGCAGTGTAAAAATTAAACTTATTGGTCGAACTGTAGTGGTCGAGGTCCACTACCAGCCCTGATTCTCGCCAGCGCTTGTCCCATCGGCGTTTGCTCGTTGGCCAAAGTTTGCCTCATCAAAGCGACCTCATTAGGGTCAAACGGATTATTTACTCTAACTGCTTGTCTTTGAGGGGCTATGAGTACCGGAGGTTTCATAAAATCATCAGCGGTAATGAATTGATTTCTAGCGGCAGGGGTCTGGTTGTTACTACCAAAATATAATTCTTTTAAGTTAGGTCTCCCTTCTCCCATAATGCTCCCAGCCCGCCCTACACTAGCAGGCGGCACAGCAGAAACTCTTGGACCATCAGGTAAATCAATTCCCTCTGCTTCAATCTCTTCTGCTGCTCGCCCCTGTTGCTCTACTATCCTAGGGTCGTATTCAAGCGGTATGTCTTTGGCCTCAACAGGTAAACCTTCGTGTGCCAACTCATCGTCGCTTAAGTAGTCTTGAGGGTCTTCGGATTCTTGTCTTAGTGGAGCGTGTCCACGCTGCTTAAGAAGTGTCCATGCTTGCTCGAAAGCCCCGACCATGTGAGCCCTATGGCCGTTAAAGATAAAAGCGTTACTAGAGATTATCGTAGACCGCATCGGTAGACAGGTCGTGATAATCAGCGTAGTCTTCACTTAGTTCATGGCTCCAAGGTTGCTTGCTTTCTTTATCGTAAGCATAAACAAAATGCTGGTCTCCATCTAGGTTGGTGCGTATGTTAGGGCGTTCATGAGCACCGTCGAGCACACCCTCGTCAACTAATTTGTTCCAATAACCAGCCGAATGCCTCTCAACATTGGTCACATGTGTGCCATCTAATTCGTGCTCAAAGTGTTCATGTCCTTGGTCAATCATGTCTTGAATATACTGACGAGACTTGTTCTGTCCCCTAACAGGGCCAGCCATCTCAAAATTATTTATCAGCAAACTGTTTAGAAAATAATCAGGTCTCATGGTGCCACGAGCCATCCCGTCTTCTGACTGCCACATGTATCCGCCCATCTGGTCAAGATAAGGTAGCATATTGTAGTGGCGACTCTGTTCCATCGGTGGCGGATTGTCATCGGTATAGACAGGAGCCTTGAGCAAACGCCAAGCGAGGTCCATTGGTTCACCTTTTTGCTTTTGCTCGTCTGATGGCAGATTTCGATTGCCACTGTAAGCAATAACTGGAACAGGGGTGTCACCGTGTCCCATTTGCCTTAGAGCCTCCATACGATGACCGCCTTCTTGACCGCCACTAGGATGTAATGCAGGTATGCCCATAACTTGACCTGCTTTGACTCCATCTATTATGCTTTGAATATGCTCTTTTCCTTTATCCAACCACCGATATTCGGCATCTCTGTCAGGAACTAGATTATCCGATTCTCCCACTTTGTCAAAATACTGATTGGGAGTCATTTGATTTATTTCACCTACTAGATTTGATACATTGACATCTAACTCCGGTCCATATTGTCCTTCTGTCCGGCCATATTCTTCTAAGCCCAAAGCATTACCAATCATACCTTTTGGATGATTATATGCATCAATTACTTCTTGGTCTGCACCATATTCAGGATAGCCCATAAGATGTTCATTTTGTTGATAAGCCATCTGCAAACCGGGAACATCGGTGTCTACAACTGGCATCTTGAGCAAACGCCAAGCCTGCTCGAAAGGTCCCATACAAACCGCTAGTAAGGTTGAAAGTAAAAAGTCAGCGGTTTAATAATCTGGGTAAAGTATCATCATAGCCCTATCGCCAGTTATGCCCCTTTGTGCTAGCCATTGAAGTGCAGCCGCTTCGCCCTGTTCACGGAAGACCATATCTAATTCTCCAAAGCCGCCTTTCAGAATAGCCCAAGCCCTATCGAATGCGCTCATGTGTTACCCGATAGGGGCTGAAGGTAAAAAGTCAGCGGTTACGATTCGTATTCGTAAGGTTCTTCTGGTAATTGACTTTGATACTGCTGCATAGCCATAGGATTAACGCTCATTCGCATACCGCTACCGTTACATAACCGACAAGGTGTTTCACCGTATTTAGGGTAGGTTTCGTTGTCAATACCAGTGCCTCGGCATTTAGGACAAAGTAGAGGGTGTTCCCTATAGTCTAAATTTTTTAAAATTTTCCAAGTCCTATCGAATGCTGCTGTCATCGTTGTTCACCTCATCGTCGGTTAAGTTCTCTTGAAAGATAAGCGAGCGTCATTTCGTCTAGTGCCATAGGGTCAAAATTATCTGGAACTCCTTTTGGTTGTGGAACATATGGCCCAGTAGAAGGATAATCTCTACCGTCACTGTCTATTGGCATAATAGGAGCGTTGTTAGTAATAGTGCCACCGTCTGCTTGAGGATAGTTTAAATGTGATGTATCTAAATCTCCACTGTCACCCAACATCAAAGATGGAGCAGTAATATTACCTATGGACCTTCCTCCATCAAAGAAAAGAGGTTGACGGCCAAAGGGCCCTCGATTGTTTTGGTAATTTTCTGATGACAACTGTGTTGGTTGCATAATATAACCAGCGTGATTTTCACCGCCACGGTAACTGTCTATAGTGTTAAGTTGCGGCATAGGCCCGGCTACTCTTAAATCAGGCCGGGGATTAAATCCGTATTCGTCTGGTCGCTGTAATCTGTTCATCATACCCGCAATCGCAGGGTGAACAGTCCCAAGCCTTTGCTGTGAAATTTCAGGGCTAAAACCATAACCGACAGGCATAGTCAGTTGACTATACATTTGTTGACCGGGCAGTGCTTTCAAAAGGCTCCATGCTTGCTCGAATGCTGTCATTGTCGTTCACCTTGATGTTAACTTTTTCCTTGTAACTACTAAATCGAATACGCTTGGCTATCGTCAAAGTATTCTCCATACTTATCTACAGTCAAAGGAGTTCTAGCCTCAATTATAGCATTTCTATCTTCTTCATCGGCAGCATAGCCTTGAGCGTCTTCGCTTGATATAACTTCTAAGTCAGGTGTGACACCGTATGGGGATTGGCCTGAGTTTTGTAGTCTTCTTAGCATACCTACAATCGCAGGGTGAGCGGTTCCCAGTATTTGTTGCTTAAATTCAGGAGGAGCCATGAAAAAACCCGGCCTCAAAGATTCTTCATACATCTGTTGCTCAGGAAGTGCTTTAAGAAGTGCCCATGCCTGTTCAAATGCGCCCATGAGAATGGCTAAAGGGGCTGAGGGTAAAAAGTCAGCGGTTAACTAAAGAACTTATCAATGTCAATATAACTGTCGTCGTCTGCGCTGTCTCCACCGCCTAAGTATAACATCGACTGGTCATCATAGTCAACTGGTATTACTTCACTAAGATATTCAGGTCTAACTGGTTTATAGGAAAACTGAGGGCGAGTTATCCATTGCATCTGATTAGCATCAAACTCTCTATCTTCTACTATTTTACCCGGAGGGCTGATGGTCGAGGCGACTATTGCTTTATCTCTTCCTCCCATGGGAAAACGAGCCGCTGCCATCAAGGGACTGACCATTGGACTGTCATAACCATAATCGTATCGTAAGTCTCTTGCTATCGTCGGACTAAGTCTCCTTCTACCAAAAGACCAAACTGCATCGGGATATTGCATCTCCTCTCTTCTTTGTTGAAGCGGTAGCCTTCTTAATTTTTGATTAGCGGGAAAACCCGATGCAACCCTGTATCTATCACTTTTCATTGGCGGCCTAGGCTGCATACCTTCTTCCAAAACCTGCTGCAAAGCACTTTTCGGTATAACTCTAAACGCCTTAAAACGATGGGCCTCTGTTGAATCAGGTACCAGTCTAACTGCATCACTTTTGAGTAGCAACCACGCTTGCTCGAAAGGTCTCATGTGTATCACTCTATAGTGTGTAATGACTTCCAAATCCAACTGGACCTGCCGTTTCATCTCCTATAAACTCAACTGGTATACCATCTTGCATTACCATTGGCATTCCAGTTTCTGGGTCGTTGAATATAGGTCGGCCAAATTTATCTTTAGGTCTGTCTACAGGTCTAAAGTTTTTAGTCTCGTTATCAGGTCCACCCTCTGTTGGGAAATTTCTTATTCCCCTTGTTACTTCGGCTGGAAAATGTCTATTTCGAGGCTGGTCTACTAAACTAACCTCTACTTGAGGAGGAGGACTGAACAAATTGGTAAGGGAGAGGGGTTTTTTTTCTAATTCTGCTAACAACCTTTTATTTTCACGGTCTACTATGCTAGCAATCACTGGATGCATTGTTTGTCTACGAGTTCTAGCGTCATTGTATATTTGAGAAGCGTCAGCCTTGAGAAATTGCCAAGCCTGTTCAAATGCGCCCATGTCTAAACCCATGAGTGAACAGGACAAAAAGCCATCGGTTTGTTTGGTATACCAAAAATTTTTTAAAAATTTTTTTTGGTCGAGCGCCGTGTGTGGTTAAAAGGAGTCTAAACCCACATCTAAACCCAAGCCTCCGCCTAAGCGTCTAAACCCACCGCCGTCTAAACCCAGACCGAGGTGAACAGGCTCGCAGTACATCGGTCTATAGAGAAGAGGGGTTTAGGCTGAAACCTAAACCCTAACGCAGTCACCCGTTCTATAGAACGCTGTATGTCGAGGCTGTCCGGCTCGCAGTATCGCATTCTATAGAACGCTACACTCATGCGTTATCTAATTAAAGCGAAAATCGAGCCAGCCCCATGATAGTTATTTACAGGGGGCTAAACGCTGTACTGCGAGCCATTCGGCTGGTTGAGTATATAAAGAACTAACAAAGGATGGGTATTGAGAATCACCACATCAACCAACCAACGAACCAACCAACCCGACCTAGTCGGGTCGGTTCGGCTCAGTTTTGAGCCGGTTCGCTGAGATTGGTTCGCAGTGTGGTGGTTTTCTGCTCAATCATCCGATTGGGTATATAAAGAACTAACAAAGAATGGGTGCTGACCAACCTCGGTTTGGTCGGAGAGAGCCTCCGAACC
>Ga0209645_1000247_pt1 | contig 29158 bp, 27 predicted proteins | sample ETNvirenome_6_30_FD_184070 | JGI IMG/M metagenome (GOLD analysis project Ga0209645, IMG submission 184070) | Marine viral communities from the Pacific Ocean - ETNP_6_30 (SPAdes) (version 2) | ecosystem: Environmental > Aquatic > Marine > Oceanic | place: Pacific Ocean | collected 2013-06-19
ATAGGTTTCACCATGTTATCGGATAGTCGTTTAGGTTATAAAGGGGTCGGTTGATGCACGATAGATGCACCATTGGGTAGGGTATATATACTATGACTAAACGGGTGCCAAAAACGGGGGTGGAGCTACAACTTGCATCGCCCACCACTCCTCGAAATTTTCAGGAAATTTTTAGTAAATCGTATTTATAAAAGCATTTTTACCTCTTTTCTAAATAACTATAACACCTATGGATAACCATGCTCCGATGCTCGATATGTGGCTACAAGGGAGAAAGGTGGCTTGTTCATAATGCTATGTTCGAGTTAGAGGTGGCAGCACTATACTATGAGTTTCAATGCCCCGAATGTGATTCATTGGATATAGAGATTCTAATTTCCAAAAATGATGAACCTTCCGCTCCCAGATGACTTTGAATTACCCCATGATGTGTTATTAGCAGTTTGGGTAGCCATTGGTAAAGCATTAGAATCTGCATGAGTCATTTGGTCTATTGCATGTGCAAACGCCATGACCGTATCGTTGTGTTTTCCTACATCAATGATATTACCGGCTTTCCATACATGGGTGTCTAATTCATCTAATAGTATATTTACCATGCGTCTTGTTTCATCATTACCATAGGGGAATATAACTTTCTTTTGTTCAAACCATACCCGCAACCTATTCATCAATGCCTGTTTTAAAGCACGATTAGATACTTTGCTTTGTCGGTAGTCCACAGTTATTCCCTTTTGAACCAATAACGACTCATACAATCTTTGAAAGCCTACATCTTCTGCTGATATTGGCGAATTGAAAGTTTTAGACCATTGACCGAGCATATCTGCTTGTTTATCCGGTGCAAAGTCATTCCTACGCCACATATTAACAAAGTGAACAAATCCCTCCGAATCTTGTCTAAGTACAACCATAACCGAGTAGTCTTTGCCTAAACCTTGTGATGGGTCAAACCCTATCATGTATTTACCAGGCTCTTTGCTATCCCACTCGATAACCGCATTAGTATTCATATTTGCACGAGTATGTTCACGCTTAAATGCTTGGGCTTCATCATCAACCACTTTACACAAATACTCTTGAGTAAATGCTAATTCACCTATTGCTTGTCGTTGTTCTAACAAAAACGATATTGGCCTTTGTTCTTCCCATAGGGCAATAGGTTTTACTTCGGGGTCGGCTTTATGTTCCTCCCAATTGGGTATTGCTGATGTAGTAGTAGTTTTCCATACATCATTTGATAACATTTCCGTATGGTATAGGTCTGTCATAGCCATAGGTGTTCCGACAACAAATATAGATGTTCCTGGCGAAAGCATAGGTGTTATTTTCTTTCTAAACCAATGTTGTAGGTTGTTTGGGGATTGTTCGCCTATATCATCTAATACATCGTCAAAGACAATACGGGCTGGGTGTTCACCACGAATGGCTGCACCTACACCGGTTGCTCTAATCCATGAACCATTAGTAAAGTGAATAGAATGCTTGGTTCCTCGCTTTGGGTCTATTAGATTTCTAAGTTGTGGGTGTCGTCTCATATCTTCTCTAATTTCCTCTAACCTACGATTAGCAAGGTCTTTACTTGCACTAAACAACCAAGTAGTAAAGGGTTTATCACGCCACTTTTCAAATAAACAAGACCATAATACCGCTACCCTTAGCGTAGTGGACTTTGAGTGGTCTCGGGGTGCAATAATACAAACACGGTGAACATTTGCTTCACCACGATTGAAATACATATCCATCCACTCCTCGATATGGTCTCCCCAAGAATAACCTAACCATTCATAGAAATACTTTGGGTCTCTGGCACTACGCTTTAGGGATAGTGTTTGTGTTGCACTCATTTTTCATCACCATATCTAATAACTCGCATTGTTCCACAATAGACCATGCGTTTTTCTTCCTTACACCATTTTTTACATGATGTATAACGACAATACTTTTCACAACCGCATTCATTACATTTGCGGTGCTTATAAAATAAAACTCCACCACTTCTAACCATGATGCCTCACCGGACTAAATAAACTTCCTATCAAACCTAATTCTTTATCTATAATGTGAGCAGCCAACCCAGCCTTTGCCGTTGTATATCCGGCTCGGTAGTGGTATCGGTCATGTCCGGCTAATGAAGGCAATTGAATTACTAATCCACCCTCTAACTCATACAATACTTGGTGATGCAAATGACCGGTGAACCATATATGATTTTCGGTTTGACCCCATAATACCCTTTGTTCTTTTGACATTAGCGTTGGTAGTTTTGCCTTTTTTATAGTATCACCATGATTAAAACCTAATAGTGTATTACCATAGGTGGTATAATGTCTAATTTGTGGATTTAGATTTATGCTAACATCATTGACTCCTTCGTATGCTGCCGATAAATACAACATCAAAGCCAATGTGCTATGTCTATCGTGATTACCAGCCATAAAGACAACCTCCACAGGTGCTACCTGTCGTAAAAGGTCTATATGTTCTCGTGCTAATTGACAACCACTAATTAATATCTCAGCCGGTGAACCGCACATATCTTGCGGTGTACCACGAGTTGTTTGCCCTAAGTCATTATCAACATGAAACCAATCGCTACCGGAAGCCAAAATTATTTTATCAGGTTGTGCAGGTAGCCATGAAATTATTTCTTGTGTTCTATCCATTAGTCGGCTTCGTGCTTCTTTAAAGTTATATGACTCACCGACCTCATCAACCCAACCATATTTACCCCAATGAAAATCTGTTGGCGACATAACTACCGCAAAAGGGGATTTACTTTCCGGTATTCGGAGTTTAGGAACGGTTTTTGGTGCTTTTGTTAGCCCACTTAGCATTCCTTTGTATGTATCTTCAAAGTGAAACCACTTTTCAGCTGCATCTTGAATGTCTTTCCATTTTTTCTTTTCATATTTTTTGTGTATTTCCCTACGATTTCTAAGAACAAGGTCTTCAACAAGTTCATCATTGTCGGTTTCCATTACTTCTTCATCGGTATATGGTAGCATATCGTGAGTCCAACCATGTTTTCTTCGGTATTCATCAAACCAAAGACGGGGAAAGTTAAATTCTCGTGCAATTTGATTTAATGTTGCGCCTTTACTTGTCATATTAGAGTATGATGATTTCATGGCTCGGTGCATATCACCGGATATTACTAAATTTTCACCAGCACATTTTATGAATGTAATGTATGTATCGGTTTCTTTGTTGTAGTGATAGGGTGTTTTGTCATATTCTATTGGACTACTTTCTTCTTGAATAGCCCCGTCAATATACTTTAGGTAGCGATATAGTATTGCTTCCCAACCTTTGTGTGTACGATAGGGATAGTTTTCGTGCAAATCTGCCGATAACTTTGTTTTCATTCCTTTTACCGACATTGGGTAGTCGCCAATCATTTGTTCTATCTTATCATAGTCCTCGTGTCGTTCCATTATCTATGCGTTATAACACACCCACTATAAACATATCCTGATTTCTTTTTATTCTTTTGACCCAACCACAAAAAAATAAATATGTTTCAGTCATCGTTTTTTTAAAATTCTTTATTAATGCTTATAGTATATAGAAAGTTATTATTACAGTACTTATTACAGTATTATTATTCCCAACCCTATAAGAAGAAAAAATAAAAAATTACCAATACCTTCGCAGCATAGCGTTTAATTTATTTGTATATATACAAAAGAATTAATCCAATTGATTCAAATAGCCAATGGCTTATTTGAACATCATGGCGAAGGAGTCCAGGCTACGCAGGTTGTTTAGGAGAAAGCCGGTGGTCGCAACGGAAGTACCGACTGGTGTAGGTGGTAGGAAAGCATCACCAACGGAGGTTTTTGGTGGCCTATCCGATGTATTAAAACAAACAGATGATTTGGGGCGTTCATCACGCTCCCGTTCAGTATATGACAATTATGACCAAACATTTGATTTGTTTGATAGTATGGTTAGATTAGACCCCGAATTAAACGGTGCTGTGCGTTCTGTTTCATTGACGGCTAATAACTACCACATAGACTACAAAGTGGCTAAGAATGCCCGTATTCGCAACGCTATCAAAAAATTAATCCATGACATTGACTTTGACGATATTCTAATATCGGCTTTGCGTAATTTAATGGTATATGGTAATGACATAAACAAATTGGTAGGTAAAGCGGGTGTTGGTATTACCGGCATACAATCCCTACCGGCAAAACAGATAACAATAATGGACAGACGAGTTGATGTTAGAGAATTATCATCATCGGGCTACACCGGACACATAACCGAAGATAATCCAGTTATGAGTGCCGAATACTATTTGTTCCGTGAAAACAAGGTTGATACACAGGTGTTTTCAAAAGATGAAATACTACACATAAAGATTGACTACCGCTCTAATTGGTTTAGGGATAGATTAGGTCGCTGGACATACGGAATATGGGGCGCATCACGATTCACCGCACTAAAACAACCTATTCGTGCAAAATACAATAGCATTAACAATAGGGTAGCATTAGAGGATAGTCTAACTAAACAATTCATTAGTATTGACATGAAAGCGGTTGAACATATTTCAGACCCAGCCGAACAAAAAGAAAGACTAAAAACAATAATGAACGATGTTGCCAAGTTATTAGAAACACTTGAGGGCGACCAAATACCAATCTTACCGGACTACATCAAGATAAACCATGTTGATTTACAAAACGCAATCCCCGACTCATCATCGTTTTTAGACTCGGTTAATGCGGATATTGCAGCTGTATTAAATGTTCCTCGTGTTGCTTCCGGCCAAGAAAGGGGGTCAACATTTGCTGCAACCTACAATGCTAATGTGTGGGCGGTATCAGCAATTACAAGACTACAAGGCATATTAGAAGAATCGGTGCATAAACTATTTGGTAAGCATTTAGAATTATTAGGCATACCATACAAACATGACGATTTACCAGTTTTAAAGTTTCAACCAATAGATGAAGAAACACCACTAAATAGAATGCGTAGAGCCGTTCAAGGATATGATAGTGGGATATTATCATTAGAACAATCCCTAAATATCGTTGGTCTTTTAGATGATAAAAAGCCAAGAAAGGAATCAAAAAAGACTGAACAAGGAACCATGCCTCGTGAAAATTCATTCGAGAATGAATCCAAACCAAACAACAATTAAGTTAAAACAAGCAAGGACATACAGAAGGAAGCGGAGACGGCATTATGCGTGGTACACCTAACAAATCCTTTAATGACAAAATGGTTTCATCAACCGTAAAACCAGCAATTTACCTTTGGCTTCTTGCATGTGGCGCAGTAGTCGGTATGGGTATATTATATCCCGATGTAGTATTGGCTAACCTTGACGGCTTTATCGCTCTAATTGCTATTATTGGTGGTACAGCAGCACCGGCACTACAAACCGTTTTGCGTATGTGGGAGGCCGAACAACAAATAGAGGTTGACAATATCCCTATTGAATTAAAACACCAAAGGGAATTGCAAGATAAAAATCTTATACATAAAATTGAATTAGAAAAGGTTGCACAGGCACATGAAAATATCATCAAATCTTCAGACCAAAAACACCAACAGGAATTAGATAAAATAAAAATTACCAAAGAAACTACAGCTGAAAAGAAACCTATTGTAAAGAAAAAGTGATTCTATGACTGACAAAATAGAGGCTTTGGGTAATGCTGAAGAAATTGCTAAATTAACAGGTCGTACCAAATCCGAAGTTATAGAGGATTTACTTGACGATGGCAAATTAAATAACTCCAACGCTATTAGGGAAAATACATCGGCAATTGATAGGGCTACGGAAATGGCAGGTAAAACCCATAAATTACTAACTGCTATTATCCCTATTCTTATTTTGTTATCCACAAGTGGATTAGAATTAACAGGTATTATTGATTTAACACCCGCTGGTAATGGCGACGATGATGAGTGGTTTTGGGAAGATGAAGAATATGAAGCATATTGGGGTTGTACAGACTATGATGCCGAAAATTATGACGAGTATGCTACTGACGATGATGGTTCATGTGAATATGAGCCGGAAGAATGCGAACCTTTCTATTATGATTACTACCTAAATTATGCCGATAGTAATAATTCAAGTCTAATATACCAATATGATGTTGATTTACCATGCGAAGAAACACAAGAGGTTGAAGTTCAATTTCTTGCATACGCAAATAACTCAACAGACTCAATTCCCGAAAACTACTCAATAGATAAGTGGAATGTGTATAACGGTGATGCCGAATACCGAAATATGACAATTTCTTTACCTAAAGGTCGCTATGACATTTACGCATACATCATAAACAAAGATGGTGTTATGCAAGATGAAAAGATTTGGTCTAATATAGAAATAGAATAGTGGAGGTTATAGTATGAGTGAAGATACATACGAAGCAGCAGAATATCAAGGCAAAAAAGTAAAATTAAATAAACCATTTAGAACTTCGGGCGGGTCAAAAAAGTTTGCCGTTTATACTAAGAATGAAAAAGGAAATGTAGTCATTGTGCGTTTTGGAGACCCAAACATGGAAATTAAAAGAGACGACCCAAAAAGACGCAAGGCCTTCCGAGACAGACATAATTGTGCAAATCCTGGCCCAAAATGGAAAGCTCGTTATTGGTCTTGCAAAATGTGGTCTTCTAAACCTGTCAATAAAATAACAAAAACTGAAGATTGTAGCGATTGTGGGTGTGGTGGTGATTGTAAAGAAGGTGGAGAATTAAATAGCCCATTAGCATTAGAATCCGCTATGGGAGAAAAGGAAAAAGAGGTTTATGCAGAACTTCCAAAACCTTCATCTGATGAAACACATGATGAATATATGTCTCGCTGCATGGAAGCTGGAGGAACCGAACAGGCATGTATGTTAGCCCATGAAGGACACACTTTCAAAGAGGCCGGTTGGAAGAAAAAGAAAGCAAGTGTTGAATATGTATTTTTTGATACTAAAATTACTGAAGCAGTTGCACATGTTCAAGCATCTGGAGAAACCGTTGTAAAAATTAGTGGTATCGCTTTTCACGAAGGCATGAATAAGAATATGTGGCAAATTACTCGTGCTGGTGCCGAACAAATGCTTACACAAATGATTGGTGCTGATTTAACTTTAAATCACCCACCAACAAAAGAAAGGGGCATTGGTTTTACAAGAAACATGGATGGCGGAGTCAATGATGCCGTAGTAGGTATTGTGACTGAAGCAAAAATTGTTGATTTAGAAAATGGCGGATATGAAGTACATTATGTTGCCGAAGTTATGAGAACCGAATTATTCCCCGCATTAGAATCCGGTCTATGGACTCGTGGAGATTATGGGGTATCAATTGGTGGCTACGGAATACCTATCGCAACTGCCGAAGATGGTAGCATGACTTTTGAATCCGACTTCACATTCGACCACCTCGCAATTGTGCATAAACCGGCTTACGAAAGGGCAGATATTAAAAAGGTTGAGAAGATTGAGGCCTCAAAAGAGTTCATATACCAGACCGATACTAACGAGGAACAAGCGAAGGAAGCGAATATCATGAGCGACGAAATAGATTATGTTGCCGAACTCGAAGACCTAAAGTCTCAACTTGTTTTGGCAAATGCGATTATTGACGAAAAAGAAGCACAAGAAGCAGCACTTGCCGAAGAAGCAAGAATGGAACTTGTAAAGAAAGCAAGCGAAATTGGTCTAAAAGGCCATGAGGACTTAGGTGCTGACACAATTACAAACCTAATATCATCTTGGGAAGCATCACGCCCCGTTGAAACACCGGTTGTAATGGCAGAAGCAACACCGGCACCAGATAACATGGTTTCCGAAGTTGTTGAAGCAGAAACTGAATCAAATGTAGTAGCGAATTACCTAAACGGCGAATTGGTATCAACCGACGCTGAATTATACGGTAGAGTTTGGAACTCATTAGTCGCTTCTTACAACACCGGCAACTTTTCAATGAACGGTGATGGAAACGCATACAAATTCGAGGAAGCTGTTGAAAAAGGTTTCCTTAAGATAACAAGAGGTGAATAAATATGGTAGCATTCGGAGCAGCAGACCCAAGAAACGCAACACTAAAAGATAGCGAAGTCGTTAGAGGACTTGGCAGACTTTTAGTTAATGATGGAACAAACAACAAACTCGAAACAACTGACGCAACAGACATTTGTATTGGTGTGTCCGCTGGTGAATCCAGTCGTGATGCAGACCACGCATTCGAGACAACCGGTGCAACCGTATCATATTTCCCACTTGGCGGAGTACTAATGGTACAATCCGCTGCATCAGCAACATACACCACAGGATGCACAGTCTATGTCGGTGCTGATGGATTAGCAACCGCAACAGCCGGTTCTAACAAGAAACTTGGATTGTATGTCGGTGAAGGACAAACTACATCTGGTACACTTTTAACTCCTGCAAATGAATCTTCCGCAACAGAAGGTGAATTAATTGCAGTTATGACAGCAGGAGCAGCAATCGCTTGAGGTGAATAATATGGCAAACAAAACATTAGAAGAAGTACTAAACATAAGCGCAGCATCTGGCCCATTCGGAACTGGAGACGCTGTTATACAACAAGTTATGCGTGATTTCATTCAATTGGAATCCCTAAGACTTGCAATCGGAACAAACCTTGTCGGTGTTAGAAGTGTCCCTTGGCTTGAATACAAGTGGTACACCGCCGGAGTAGGTTCTTTTTCATACCCAATCGACGATGCAGCTGTTGTTGACCCAACAAAGGTCGGCACCAAAAACTACACCGTTAAGTTAGAAAAAGGACAAGGCCGAACAACTTTCCTTGACACCGTGAAACTTCGTGGTGAATCCTGGGAGAACATGGATAGACAACAACTTGCAATCGCTAAGGGTCGTGCCGACAAAATTGATGAGCACATTCTTGACAAACTACTTGCTGGTGCTGGCCAAACTTTGGCTGCTACCGGTGCTGGTTTCAAAGCAGCTGACGGTGATGCAGAACTTGACATTCTAAAGGGTGTTGATTTAATCTTTAACAACGCAAGAGTTTCTGGGAACGAGGCTTTGGCTTTGGTTCTTCCTGCAACACACAAGTCGGCTATGAACTCCACAACCCTTTACGGAAATGTTGTTCAATCCCTTTCAGAAAGATTAGGTGGTCAAATCAACCTAACTGTTTACTACACAAGAGATTCTGATTTTGCTTCAACCGGTCTATTGTTGGTTCCTGGAGCACAAACCGCTGAGCTCTTTACCTACAATGGCCCAGGAGTAACTGAAACTGAAATCACAAGAATGCCTGGTGTCGGGTTTGATTACCTATTGACTTCCTACATGGGTGTCGTTATCCACGAACACGATGATGGAGCGTCTGCTGGCACAAATAACAGAATTGTAAAGATTACAGGCATTTGAGGTGATTTAAGTTGGCACGAAACAACAACATCTCAGCGTCATTCAGCGTTGCATCAGGTGATGGTGCAAGCGGTTTTGACGAATCATCGGGTTCTAAAACCTTTACTACCGGAGATGCTGTGAAACTCGAAGCATCAACCGGTGGTTCAGCAGAAGTAGAGCATTCCGTTGCATCTTTTGGTGTAGCACAAGCAGATGGCATATACTTTGAGAACCGTGATTCAACAGACCTAATGATTCTATCTATTAGAAGTGCTACCGGAAGTAGCAACAACCTTGCTTCTTTTAAAATTGCACCTAATGGTATCTTTTGTGTCCGTTTTGATGCTACACAAACTGCAGTAACTCATATTGCAGTAGAGTGTGGTAATGACTCCCCGTATGTTCTTTGTATAGCGGAGTGATTCTAAATGGCACGAGAAGACCTAAAAAGGTTGCAATCAATGTGTAAAGCAGCCGGAAAAGATGAGCCTAAAGAATGGCCGGAAGGTCTTATTGGTGTCGGCCCAGATATGAGAACATGGGTTAAAGCCCAAGATGATGCGAAAGCAAAGCCAAAGAAAAGTGAAGTGAAGAAAGATGGCAATAAGCAAAAAGACAAGTCTAATAAAGAAACTAAAGAGTGAAGGCATACCTACATTTGGAAATCCAAGTGTTGCCGAACTCGAAAACCGATTAAAGAATTGGAAGCCAGGTCGTGGTTGGTTAGTTAGAAAACTACACCAAAAGAAACTACCCGATGGTTTAGAATTACCCCAAGCCGACGCTATTTGGATTCCCAATGGCGACTTAGCCCATAAATTAATGTGTTCTGGTGTTATTGTATTACTTGCAAGAACACTCGAACCTCCTAAAGGTGCAGTGGTTTTGGGGGCATAATATGGCAGTGACAACGGACAACATTAGGGATTTACTAAATAGACCTCGTGGACTAAACAATGCTACGATTAGTGAATATATTTCTATGCGTACCGAAGAAATAAACAAAAAGGCTCGTGGTGAACAATACTTAGCAACCGGCTCGGCAAATGCAGTCACAACTGCACAAAAGGAATCAGCAATCAAAGCATTGGTTTGCTTAGATTGTCTTTCCGTATTAATTAACACAATTCCCACATATCACCCAATAGGAGACCAAAAAGCCGTTGACCAACGGTTTAGAGAACAGATAAAAGCATTTGATAAGAGAAGCAAAGATTTAGTGGATATGGTAGTAGGCAAAGGTGGAACAGCATTCGTTGTTGATTCAACCAACACAAGACTACCAACGGCAACAAATGAAACCGATGTTATTCGTAATTCGCTTCGTGAAACAAGCCCTTACGAGTGATGAAGCATGGCAGTATTACAGTGGCAAATCCCTTTACCATCTGGTGCTGGAAATTGGTCTGATGTATCAAATTGGATTGATATTGCAACGAGTTCCGCGCCTTCATCTTTAGGCGCAGGTGATACCTATATTGTACAGATTGGTGGTCTTCTTACTAATGGAATAAATTTAGATACTGCTAATTTAGGGCATTTGTATATTGAAACAAGGGGTGCAGACATAAATGTAAATTTAGCATCATATAACGCAAAGTCAATTATATTTGGTAATAAGTTTGGTGGTGGTTGTCCTTTAAAGTTAACACAATCAGCAACAGTTATCGCTATGGATGGAACTCATAGCGGAGTATCACCTAACTATGGTATGCCGATAGCAATAAACGGCTCGTTATCCTCCACAAGTAGTAATGCGATTTCAACACTAAAATTTACATTAGGGGGTAGCACTCAACACATTTTACCAAGTAGCGGTCAGATGGATTGTGTGATAGAGGTTCTTTCGGGCTCGCAAGCCATTTTAAAGTCCAACCCAGAAGAAGAAAACATTTGGTCTAATACTTATCTTCCTGGTGGTTCAGCACTGCCTTTATCAAACCCAAATCGAGCACTAAATAGTTTAAGAATACACCAATTACTTTTACCAACAAATACAACCCAACCTACCCGAGGAGGTAATCAAAGCGCACTTCTTCACAAAGATGGAGTAGAATACCCACAATACACATTAGAGGTAGGTTATGGTTTAGCATCAAGTGTGGGAATAATCTCGACTAACAATCCCACACTAAATTTAACGGGTATAAAAGTGGTGTTTTGGTGTACTAACTCATTTACTTTACCATGCGATAATCTAAACACTAGTTCTGGTATGGTTCAAAACACAAATCCCGATGCTTGCACAACGGTATTATTTGAAGATGTTGAATTAAGATTAGATGATTCGGCAACAAGTTCGTGCGTTATTAAATCCCAATTGACATTTAGAGCGGTATCTTTAACAATCGGTGCTGGGATATTTCTTCAAGGTCAAGGTGATGAAACCCATGCTGCACATATAGAGTTAGTACAAAAGCCGACTATTAGAGGCACATGGAATTTTGAAGAACAAACCGATGGTTTTTACAAAGTAATGGATAAAGCCCCTATCACATCAACAATACACGCAACACATTGTCATGCTCACATTCTAAAAGAGATACGGGTTGATGGCTACATAAAAGTTAAAGAAAGAGCGACAGCCCCAAATAGCACAGCCGGTTTTGGTATGTTTTGGGTTGATGATGCTGCCCCAAATACACCTATGTTTACCGATGATACTGGAGCATCACACAACCTATTATCCGGAGGTGGTGGTGGTACTACACAAAATCTTTTTGAAACAATAGCCGTAGCCGGACAAACCGATGTAGTAGCGGATAGTGCTACCGATACACTAACATTAGTGGCGGGGTCTAACATGACTATTACAACAAACGCTTCAGCCGATAGTATTACATTTGCTTCAGCCAGTGGTGGTGGTGGGTCAAGCACATTTACAGGCCTAACCGACACACCAGCAAACTATACCGCATCGGCAGGTAAAGTAGTAGCAGTTAATTCTGCTGCTAACGCACTTGAATTTATAACTGCTGGTATTCAAGGTATAACAATACGAGATGAAGGAAGCGTAATAACAGGTATTGCATCACCATCTGGTAATATAGACTTCGTAGGTGCTGGAGTGACTGCAACAAGCCCAAGTGCCGGTTCAGTCACAGTCACAATTCCTGGTGGTGGAGGTGGAGGTGGTTATCCTCTATTTGCACATGACGAAGCCCCATCAGCGAATAACTTTTCACCATTTAGATTATTAGCCGATGGTGATACAATAGAAATAGGGGTATCAAGCGGTGGTACTAATGATAAAGATGTTTCAGTATTTACTCCCACAACAACAAATGGCTTTAGTCCAGGCACAGATGTTATTACTGCGGATAGAATAGGCGCAGTAGGAACAAATACAGGCCGTGAGTACATCTTTTACGGTCAAGTCGGGAAATATGACTCAACAAATTTGACAAAATATAGGTTAAACATGGCAAGTAATATGGGTGGTGTGCCGACCTTTTTTGTTAGAAGTATGAGTGTTGTTAGTGTAACTGTTGGTGTTATTACTCCGGTTAGCAGTGAAATTATAATTGTTGGTTTAGAAAATACAACTAATGTTAGGGTGTTAGATGCCGGAACACATACTATAACACCTGTTGATTTATCAGAAGAAGAACCCGAACCTGCCTCCTCCCCCCTAACTTGCAGACTATTGTTAATCTGCGACCATCAAGTGCATTTAGTTCAAAATCCAGTCACTAAAGAACCACAATTACTCCCTAACTACGGCTTTACCACTAAAGACTTAACTAGCGGAGGCGGTAAAGGTGGAGGTAAATAATATGAAAAGACAAGGAAAAATAGTTTTCGTTCCGGCTGAACGATGTTTTGCGAATATACTAATAGAAGAAACCCAATATGGGTACAAACTTTATAGGAGCGATAGTCCTACGCACTTCACAGTCATACCTCACTCTATGGTGAGGGCGATAGAATATAAAGATTAGGTGAGAAAAATGGAAGTAGAAATGATAGTATTGTATATTTGTATAGCAGCTGGATTAGGTTTAGGAGCATACAAATACTACAAAAAATTAATGGCTGATGGAAAAATTACACTCGATGAAGTTTTAGATTTGGTTGATGATGTAAAAGATGCGATAGAGGATTTACCATCTTTGAGTCAAATCAAAAAGATGAAAAAAGACGAGTTGATTGGGCTTTGTAAAGATAACGGATTAGAAGTTAGCGGAACAAAAGCAGACCTAATTAGCCGTTTGGAAGAAATACAAAAGGCAGTTGAATGAAATATGACCGAAGAAAGATTTGATTCTATCGAGGAGCGTTTATTTTTATTAGAAAAAGCCGTGTTTGAATTATCAACAATGGCTAAATATCTAAAGTATGCTGCAATAGCACTATTCGCTTCCCTTGGCGTTGATGTTCAGGGGGCTTTGTGATGGTGTATTATTGTTCGGTAGCCGATGTTGGTTCACGATTAGGATTAGATTCTGCACAAAGAACTCGTGCATCTTCCCGTTTGACTAATGCTATCCGTAGAGCATCTATTGATATAGACCAAGAATTTTTATCGTATGGTAGGGCTACACCCAGTAGAGAAATAGCCGAAACCACTTTGAACGGTGGTGTTGCAGCGGGTGCTACAACAATTACACTAACAAGTGGAACATCATTTTCAAGTGCCGGTAATGGAAACATTGACGGAGATTCTTTTGCTTGGACAGGCAAATCAACAAATGATTTAACCGGAGTCACTGGTATATCATTTGACCACTCAACAGGAGTATCAGTACAAGAAGGCGAGTTTGCTCATGTTTTGCGTGAGATTTGTGGTGATTTATCGGCTGCCTATTATTTAGAGGACGAGTCGGTATTTCAAGAAGGTATGGCGTTTGAAAATGGCGGTATGCGTTCAAATGTGCTCCGTGAGCGTGGATTAACAAACTTGCGTCGTGTTGCACATTTGGGAAGTGTTGATTAATGGATTCTATTTACGGCAATTTTAGAATAGAATTACTTTTCAAACATAGTGAGTTAGAAGATGCTTGGGGTTCACCATTACCTACCGCAAGCGAAAAGGGTTATCCAAAGATATTCAATAGAATGGTTCATTGGGTATTGTTTGCCGATGAAACCGCAATAGCATATACATGTTCCCTATTGATGCCCGACAAAGCCTATGCTTTAGTAGGAAACACCTATGTTCGCAAAGAATGGCGAAGCAAAGGACTACACACCCATTTACTAAACGAAAGAAACAAATCACAACACCTATATGGCGTTCCTTTGATTACCGTTTTAAATCCCATAGAAAAGACCGATATAGATAGTTTGGTAAAGGTTGTATCTAAACTTGGCTACGAAAAGGTCAACGAGTATTTAGATGTGGCTGACATTATGCCCCTACCTTCATATACTAAATTGGATTTAAAAGAGCACCAGCAATTGTGGAGGTTAGACTATGGCTCGTGATTTTAGATTCGGTGGTTCAGGTGGTTGGAATGTCGTTGGTAGTGTTAATACCGGCAAAGGTTCAACCGGATTTGGTTTTACCGCTCGTATGAGTGATGTTCAACTTAGGATTTTTATGCAGGACATAAAAGAAAGATTCCCACGAGAAATGCAACAAATCATTACACAATCGTTAGGAAAAGGTATGCGTTGGGCTCGTGAAGATGGGGCAGATAAATTCAAAAGGACTGGTGCAAGACCCTACCAAATCATAGCCGACTCGCTACGAATGAAAGTATTAGGTGAAGGTGATGCGGGGGGTAGAGTTTTTACATCACCTGAAGGAACTGGGCCAACCGGTTCTCGGGGCGTAAAGTTAGCCCATTTGTTTTCACAAGATGTTGCGCCTTGGGATTATGGTTTTGATTTTAATAGAGAAGGTAAACCATTTGTTGTTGATTCATCACAATTCAAAAGCACTATTAGACCAGGTTTGTTTTTGTTAGACGACCCAGACAAACAGTTTCCTGGTATCGGTTCATCAAGGGCATCACACGGTGGTCTTGTAAAATACGATTGGCCTGACGACATGAGATATTATACCGAGTTTATTTTAGAACAAAATCTCCGTGAGTGGATTAACAGGACATTTAAACAACAAGGAAGTGTACCAATGAAGAACATGGGTGGTTATTAATGGCGATAGCAGATAAAACAACATATTGGAAATTAAAATCAGATGGTTCAAGCGACCCATCGGCAAACACTAATCCCGAGTTATACGCATGGACTTTGACCGGTGCAGGTGGTTCATCGGTAAATGACGAATGGGTAATTACTAATCAAACCGTTAGTTATACGCCAACATCAACGGCATATACTATATGGGCGGTTATTAAATACAATACTACACCCGTTGCAGATACCGTTCTTTTACGCCTACACAACGGTTCACACTATGTTAATGTAGTATCAAAGGGAAATGACACATCATTAGGTCTTGATGGTAATACCGATGATACATTTACTGATTTAGATTTAAAGAACGACCACACAATAGTTAGATTGACATTGGATAGTTCTGGTAATGCTCGAATGTATGTTCACGATATAATAGAAGATGATGATGCTGCCACATCTTATCTAAGCGTAGTGGGCGTTTCTAACTCAGGAACAAAGACAATACAATTTAGCAACGATTCCGGCTCGGTTAGTTTTGCTAATGTATTGGGTTGCGACCAAGGAGCGTTTTCGCCAGACGAATTATCCCCAAGTCAATTCATAAACGATGCTTTTCATAGGGTAGGTCTAAAGGTTGTTGAAACACTACAAAACTCTAACCGACCATTTTTAAAGAATGTTGTTGATGATTCGGCAATAATCTATGGTTATGATATAAGCCAAAGCATGATTTCCCGACTTCCCGCACCATCAATCTATGTATTACAAAGACAAGTTGCGTCGGAGGCTTTAGATGTATTGGGCGGTCATGGTCTTACTACTATTGCACAGTTGCAGGTATTTATACTAACTCGTGGAACAAATTACAAAAATGCGTATCGTTCATGTCTTGATATTACCGGTGATGTATTTGATGAGGTTATGACTAATTTAGGACTAGATGCAAACCAAGATGCTATATTAGGATATGAGTTAGTGTTAGATAATAAGATGGATGAGGGCGAAACAGTATGTGTTCACAAACTATCTTTTGACACAATGAGACGACATCACCTACAAAGGAGATGAGTTCATATAGTCGCCCATTAATAGCAGACATTAAAGGGGTTATTTATTATGGCTTATACAATCGGTTCAGCAAATAGAGGCGCAGTCATTAGACAACAAACATCATTTGGTACAGTAGGTAGCGGAAGCACATTTTTTGGTGCAATAGATGATGAATCACTATCAACCACATTTGACACAAACATGCGAGCAGATATGACTCGCTACGGTGCATCAAAATCAAAGACCGGAAAAAGATACTCGGAAGGTAGTATCAACATGGCTTTAGACGACTCGCAATTCTGCGCACTAATACTAAAGGGTGTTTTCCCAAAGGTAGCAACAACAGGTAGCGGAGACCCATACACCCACGCTATGACAGAAATTAACCACGACCAAGGAAGGACTGGTTCAGATTCATTCCCTGTATTTCAATTAATTATTGTCCGTGATGAAAAGCAACATTCCTATTCATCTATGAGCATTAACCGTGTATCTATCAAAGGTTCTGTTGGCGAGTATGTAATGCTTAGCGCAGACTTTGTAGGAAAAGCGGAGGGCGAAGATTCAGTATCTTCACCAGCAGCAATTGACACCGAATCAACATTAGCCGTAGGTGCAACCGAACCAGTACACTTCCAAAGCGCAAGTGTAGCATTCAAAAATTCTGCGGTATCTTTGCAAGTAAAGTCCGTTGACATTGAGTTTAACCTAAACCGTGATGTTGATGCTTCCTTTGCATTAGGAAACGAAACATGCGTTAGAGAAGCACCACCACAACTTAGGGAAATAACAGGTTCCGTTGAGTTTATCAAGCCTATTCATAGCACATCATTAAATGAACCACTATTCGGTGATTTGATTGATGGCGGAGCAAACACTGTTTACCAACCTGGTTCAAGCAACCCAGCAATCACACTAACATTTACCTCCACAGCAAACCACGACTTCATAATCAAAGTGTACCATGTTCAATGGGATGCACCTTCTATGAATGTATCAGGTAGAGATACACAAACAATGTCATTAGGATTTACAGCACTATTTGATGAAACAAAGAAGGCTATGGCTACCTGTGATGTTAGAAACGCATCATCATCATTGTGAGGTGATTAAATGAGCCACACCATTACCGACAAGTCCAAACTAACTGTCGTTCAAGTCAATGGTGATTTAGCAACCATTGATGCACAATTACAAACCACACTTCAAGGTAGCACCTTTGCTAACGGTGATAAGATTATTGATATTAGCATCATAAAGAACAACCATAGCAACTTAGTAGTGGCTTACATAACATTTGAAGACCAATGATTTCATATACTCCAGCGCAAGTAAGGACAATTAAAGGGGAAAGATAACATGCCGTACAACCGATACCTAAATGGCGTAATACGCAGCGAGCACCATGCACACGGACTATCACGAGAAATAACTGTAGAGTATGACTTTGCAGACCTTGGCGGAAGCGCAGGTGCAGTCACTCTAACCGATGTAAATAACAATGCAGTCACAATCCCTGACAATGCAATTATTACAAGTGTTATCTATGAAGAAATTACACCTATGACCTCCGGTGGCTCAGCAACCGTTGCTTTGGGTATTACCGGAAACACAGACGCATTCATAGCAGCAATTGCTTTTGATAACGCAGCATATACCACTGATGTTAGCAAAAAAGAAAACGAAGTACCACTAAAAACAAGTGCAGCTGTATCAGTATTAGCAACAATCGCTACTGCTGATTTGACTGCAGGTAAATTTAGATTACACATAACATACATCAACGGAGCTTGATTCTAAATGGATGAGTTTACCGACGCACACGGAGTTTGGCGAGTAGCAGAAGTATTGCCAAACGGTGCAAAAAGATATGTTTTGGCCGAGCCAGTAGTAAAAGAAAAGAAAAGTAAAGGAAAAGTGAAGAAGAATGCCAGTACTAAAAAAGGAAATTGAATTAAACGATGGAACAAAAATCTGGGTGCGCCAAGCATCTGGATTAGAAAAAATCAAAATCGAAAGCATACAAGCGAAAGCCGTTAGACGATGCCGAGACTTTGGAAACCCCGAAGATTGGACTATTGAACAAAACGAAAAGTTTTTAGAAATTATAGAAGAACTTGGCGGTTCATTAGAAAACCAAATGACCGAGTGGATTCCTAAGTGTATATTGACTGAAGGTTTTGATTACAATTTATTAACATCAGAAGAAGCTCGTGATATTCTCGGATTTGTTCGAGGGGATAATGGTGAGGGTGCTATCCCTTTGGGGTCTTCAGCCGAGTAGCCCCACTTTTAAGTAGTGCATTTAAAGGAACCTTGCCCTCCGACCTATACGAGAAGTATCACGGTATGGGCGGGCGAGCACGAATGGAATTTGACTTAGAAATGGCTTCGGAAATTTCAAGACAAATAGCCGATGCACAAAACAAATCCAGAAACGAGCCTCGTGGTGGAATAAAGGGTGTAGTAGCCCGTAGGAATCAATTACGAAAGCAAGCATCACAAAATGCTATTTCCGATGAGGAAGCGGTAAATATGCTTGTAGGTATGGAGTAAGTTATAGGGGGTGTATGAGTGGCAAAGGTAGGTGGCCCCCGAGTTTTCTTCGACATTGTAGGTGTCTTTAATGCTACCAACATGCTTAAAGACATGGATGCTAAGATGACTGTTGTAGAGTCAATTGTCTTAGACTCGATGGATGCTATCATAGGCTCATTTGCCGGAATATCAGAAGTCATAACACAAATAACTGAAACAACAGTACCACTCGCACAATCCCTATCGGAAGCCACTATTGAGTTTGAAAAATTCGCTGGTGTAAATAAAGAATTAGCAAAAGGAATTATTGAAACCGGTCAAGGGTTTGGTTTTACAGCCGAGGAATCATTATCTGCCGGTGCAAAGATGGCGCAGTTAACCGCTTTGATTGGTGAATCATCGGTTCAGGCTGCTACCGAAATGGGTCAAACATTTGCGTTGATTTCTGGTATGGGAACAACCGAGGCTATGACCCGTATGATTAACATGCACCAACAAACTGGGTTTATGTATGGTAATCTAACAAAAGCACAATTCGATATGCTTGATGCACAAATGCAAGCCAATGTTGTTAGGGAAAACACAATAGAGATATTAGACCAACTTAACACCGTTGAAAACCGTTCTGCTGCATCAATGAAGCAAATAACTTTTGTTATGAACCAATTTGCTGCGCAGGCACACCAGACCGGTGAATCTATTGCTAATATGGCTGCCATGTCTGCGGTTTTGATTGAGTCTGGTGAGGAGCAAGGTAAAGCGGGTAGGGCTTTGCGTATGATTTATGCAAGGTTAGGTGCAGATACAAGCGGAGCGCAAGAAGCGGTACAAGGATTAGGTATAGCGACCCATGATGCTAATACCGGTGCTTTACGCCCATTGTCGTCTATTGTTGAAGATTTAGCCGTCAAATTTAAAGATTTAGGGGCTGAAGAAAGACAGCGTATTGTTCAGACCGTTGCAGGAAACGACCACTATGTTAGATTCATTAAACTAATTGAAAACCAAGCCCGTATGACGGAATTAGCCACCGATGCTATTTTTGACCAATCAACCGCTTCGGAAGAATTGAACCGTGTTATTGAAGACCAATCAACGGCTTTAAAGGAAGCACAGGCCGAATTACAACACAATCAAGCACTATTGGGTCAAGCACTTGTTCCCGCATACACAAAGGCTACGGAAGTTCAAGCAGCATTTACATTAGGTTTAGCGCAATTGTCTGAAACAGGATTTGGTAATGCTGTTGCTACCGGATTAATAACATTACAAAGATACGCACAAATTTTAGGTGGTGTCTTTGACATGTATTTGAACATGAAGTCCGTGAATATCGCTATGAAAACACATACGGCTATTCTTAGGGCTATAAATGGCGAAGAATTGGTCAGAACCGATACGCATAGGCAAAGAAACACTTTGGCTACCGCTACTATTGCTAACGATGAAATTATTGCCGGATTACAAGAAAGAATACTATTCGCAAAACTAAAGATTGCTGAGTTTGATAATATATACGGACACAATGCACAATTGCGAGTTAGACTCGAACAACAATTAAATTTTGAAACCGAAAGATTAGGAGTTTTAATTGCTGAAAGAAATACTTTACACCAAACAGAAATGCAAACTCGAACCAAAATGAGTATGTTAGCACTTGAGTTAGAATCAATTGAAGCAAACGCCTACAACAATGCCCTACAAAGAACAAAGGTACAAGGAATGGCGCAAGCCACTTTGAGTCAACAACAAATAGCGGATATGATTGCAGTCAATGCACAATTAGAAATATCTTTAATTCATACGGGAAGAAGGATTCAAGAAGGTAAAATCGCAATTCAGCAAGCGACACACGAACATGCTATAAAAGTGGCAGAATTAGATATTGAAGACCAGAAGTTGACGATTGCTAAAATAGAATTGGAGATGGCTCGAAAGCTCGGCGTGGTGGCAGCAAACCATGCTGAAGTTGAAGCAGAAATCAACCGTCGTTTAGCAGAAAACATGACAAGAAGGGAAGGAATAATAAAATTAATGGAACTCCATGATGCACATAATGATGTTTTGATTGCACAAGAACAAGACAGGAATAGAGCAGCAGCCACAATGTTATCCAGAAATGAAGCACTATTAGATATTAATTATATGTTAGTACAATTAACTGAAACCGAAGCAGCAAGAAAATCCCGAATTGCAGCAATAGATGAAGAATTAGTAATGACTATGCGAGCACAAGGTATTTTGAAAGAACAACTCGGTTTCTTAACCCAAGAAGAAATAGCGACTTTACCCATATTAATAGGACAAAAGGCAGCTCTTACCGAAGCAGAAAAAGCACAAAACTTGGCCGAAATTCAAAGAATAATTACCCGAAGGCAATTAAACGCTGAAGGTCTTAGGACACTACCTCTTTTAAGCGCACAATCCCAAGCACTAACAAAGTTTTCTATGGCAGCGGGTATGGCTTCTATGTCTATGCAAGTTCTTTCCGGTGTTCTTGGGTTAGACGAAGAAAGAAGCATGAGGGTATCTATGATACTAATGAGTTTGAGTATGATTCCCGCTATGGCTCAAATGGCTCAAATGACAGTTGGTATGACCGGTGCTGGATTAGCAGCACAAGGGGCAGCAACAAAAGTCAATATGCTTGGTATGGCTGTTAAAGGATTAGTCGGTGGTGTCCTTCTTGGTGGTCTTGTATATTTGTTTGACATAATTACCGGTATGGGTAAAGATGCTGGCGATGAGGTTGATGAACTCAACGATAGCCTACAATTAACTCAAAAATTACTAAGCGATATGACTCATGAAGAAGCAACACAATTCGAGGTGCCGACAACACTTGTTGATACATTAGGGGAATCATTAGACCTTACTACAATGGGTGTAAGACAATTAAACGACGCAATAGCAGAAGCCGAATCTGAAATAGATAATATAGACACAAAGGTAAGAGAATTAGGAACAGACCACCCAGGAATCCCAACATTGTTAGACGAAAAGGGCGAAATAGAAAAAATGATTCAAGGTTTAGACCAAGCATTAGCATTAGAAATATCTTTATCATATCAAGGAATTGATGTTAATAGCACATTTGCGAGGAAAAAAGTACTGCGTGATTTAGAAAAAGGTTTATTTTCTGGCGAAGGTGCGCCTGAAATTTTTTCAAAGACACTCGTTCCTGGTGTTGATTATGTACCAATTGATACTGCAACAGGCACAGAATATATAGAAATTGAAACGATGGTGTATGCCTACAAAGACTTAGATGAAACTATTGCTGGTCTTGCCGATGGTACTATTCGGTATAACGAAATAAACGAAGAAGGTCTTGCCTTTTTGTCTGCACTCGCAGAAAGTGGTTCATATTTGGCTGACAACTTCGGATATGCTGCAGAAGTAATTGTTGATGATACAGTTGAAATGGGAGAATCATTTAGCGAGGCTGAAGAAAAGATGCGAGCCTTTGCTAACGCTCGTGAAGAATTATTCTTTGGTGGTAAATCCCAATACATGTCCGGTGAAATGATGAAGCAAGTAGTTAATAAGGGTGTGGAGAATCTATATCAGAATGTGGAGTTATTAATGACAAATAACTTTTACGGATTGACATTTGATGAGGCAGTAAATGAGATTAGTAATAGGATAACCGACCAATTAATTAGTCAGGGTGTTCCTTTGAGCGCAAGTTAGGTGAGTAAATGACAAGAAGTATAGAAAATAGTAAGTATTCGGCATGGTTAGTAGGATATTATGATGATTGGATAGGTACACAATGTATCGCTGATGATTCTAATTTGTTTGAAACAATACACAACCATGCAAACACACATGCTGGCAATCCTTGTAATGGCGAGGCACCTTTAAATCCCCTATATAGGTTTTGCACAATAGAAAGACAAGAAGCACTATCATTTGCTTCTGGTAGTGGTAGTTTAAGCGAAGCATTTCCGGTAAGGTCATGGATGGGTGATTTCTCGCTAAACAACCAATTCTCTATTTTACACAATCAAGGAATACATGATTACATTACAAAAGATACAAACCGATTATTAAAAGGGTGTTTTTACGAAGGAAAGGCTATACCACGAGCACCACAAACATTTTTTCACCAAAATAGAATAAACTTAGGTAGGTTAAACTCAAGCACCTATAACGATGGCGATTTAGAAAATGCTACCACAATAACAAATGGTGTTGGTTTTATGTGGATAAACAACGCACGAAGTACCAATGGTAAGTATTGGATTCCTTCAGACGATGATGGTTCTTATATAAGAAGGAGTACCAAAGATGTATCAGCCACCGAAACCGGTTATCTTGGTAATACAATAAAACATAGCGAGGCGGGTAGCCATCTTAGTTATACAATAGGAACTTCGGGGCGTGATGAAAGAAATTCCTATCTTACAGGAATGTTTCAATGGCAAGCCATGCACCAAGATTCGGGGGCGGTTGATAAAAGAGATGCAATAGGTCAGGAAATAACATCGTTGGGCGGTAAGCCATTTATGGTATTCGATATTAAAAACTACGCAAGAAATAGGTCTAATTTTGCAGCCGGTGAAATACCAATTATAGCATACGATGGAACACTAAATGCAACCGGTGATGAAGATGTTTTTCATATTAGAATGTGTGAGCAATCTCTATTTGGTGGCAGATTTGGTAGCGGTGCATCAATAACCGGTGCTTCACTAAATCAAAACTATGCCCCAAAACTAAAATTAAATTTAGGTTTTTTGTATTCAGATGCCTCGTATTCATCAGCCGGTATAACCGCTACAAATCCCGCTATCACCGTTGTAATAGATAGACATGCTATGGGATTGGGTGATACCTACGCCCATTATAGCCATAAAGCAACAGGATTGTCTGATAATGCCGGAGTAGTGCCTAAAGGCTCAGAATATCATTTTTGTGTCAATAAAATAGGAACACTAAGCGGTACTACGAAAGAAGATAAAATGAACAATCTTTGGTATGATATTGATGTGAAGTGTAATTTTACTACACAAAAATATCAAGTCTATGTAAATGGTGTTGCTTATGGTGCTTTAACATCTTTTCAATCTAAACCAGGTGGGGGTTCATGGGCAGCAACCGATTTTTACGGTTGGGAATTAAAGCAAAACAGGGTTTCTCATGCAGGGCTAAGTAGCGAAAGCATGGTTGGTACTGAAGGTTGTTATTGGAATCACATAGTTATGATTGATAGAGTTGCCTTTGGTAAATATATTACACACCCACTAACCGGAGAAACACCGTTATTAAACAAACTATCAACGATTATGACAAGTAATTCATTATCAACAATGCGTGTTGATATTTACGATGATTCTGATGTATTGAACCTTTATCCCCTAATTACTGGTACGGCAAACTCGGATTATCATTTTTTGTTGTTTAGAAACGGACAAGATAGACCTATACTAAACGGTATATTGAATACTATTAGAATCAAGCAACAAATGAAACAACAAACAAAGCAAATAGAACTTGCTATTACCGACCCCGCTAAATTGTTGGATAAAACGCTACCTGTTTTTGATTTAGGGCAAACAACACTATCAAATGATTTAGATGTAGCAGTGGGGCTACGGGGTAGCGCAGAATCGTTGCAAGACGCACTTTATTTTGGAACGGCAAAATTGTTAGTCCGTGATGATAATATAGGTGGGGATTCTAACTCTAACGCTTCACTAAGTTTTATGCCTACACAAGACCAAAGAACATGTTTAAATTCTGCACACCCTATCCAGATGTATAATAACGAGGAGACAATCGGGCCAAATTACCCCGAATACCAGTGGCTTGGTAAAAAGGCAAAGGTGATTCACCCGCTTAAGCATAATCCAGGTTCCGGTGTGGTTCTTTCATCAACAATTACTGCCGTTGCTATTGATGCTAACGATGGAACTGCAATATGGGATTTGACTGGGGGGCAAGCACCGGAAGGTTTGCAGACCGGTGATACAATAAACATTTTTGGAAGTGCGGTTAGCGATTGTACCAACCAAGCAGTCACACAACATAGCGGGCAGAATGCAGCCGATGTAGCAGCAAATAACTTTTGTATTACTAAAACACCACCAACCCATAATGCTACATCAGATGCTTACATTCGTTGGATTGATGGAAGTTCACACAAAGTTTGTCTTCGATTAACTGCGGGTTCATACACAGAATTACCATCATATACACAAGCCACACATGTAGTAGTAAAAAGAACAGATGCAGCACTTAGCCAAAATGATAATATGCCCTTTAAAATACTAAATGCAGGATATGGTACTGGTGCTGATTCAAGCAATTTTTACATTTGGATTGATGCGGATTGGAACTCCTTTGCCGGTCTTTCAACTTCTGTTGTAGGAAATCAAACACCGACAGGTTGTACTTCGACAAGCAATCAGTCTAAAGTGTATTGGAGTAATGGGTATGTTGACCTACATACAGCTGATTCAAGCAAATCCACACTAACGACTTTTAATAATGTAGCACCTTGGACTACACCAAGCGTAAAAAATCGTGCAGCACAAGCCGTCTGGATGCGCGACTTGCCTAAATCTCTTTGGTTTCAAAAGATGTTTGGTAGGATTGAAGAAACACCAGCCCATACGGGAACACTACAAACACCTTTACCGGTCAACACATACGCAGGTTCCGGTTTTCATACAACTGGGGTATTAACAACCATAGATTATGCAGATATTTCCGCTGCTATGGTTAGCGGAGGTGGCGTAGCCGAATTAGTACACCCTAATGGCGAAGTTGATTCCTTTTGTTTTGGTTCAGTGACAAATAACTCCTCTAAAGCACAATTGAACAATTGTAAATTTATCACTCATAATTACCAAACTAATTTTACTATGGGTGGTACAGCTCCAACAATTAACATTAGAACAATTAGAAATGATTACAAACATATCTGGGTATTGTGGGTTGATGCAAGAAATGATGGTACGGCTGATGCAGACGGTCTTACTCGTGATGAAAAGTTTGGCTTACTTTATCCCACACCGGATAATTATAGCGTATCACTACAATATACCGACCAAGTGGATATAGAGGGTAATGCTGTGGATTTTGTTGATTTAAAGGTAGGTTATGATTGTGATATTTGGGAATTAAGCGCAAAACAAGAACCATATACCGAAAACGCTTGGAGTACTTTGGGCTCTAATAGCCACTTTGAACCGACATTTCACAATTGGGAAAGGAAGGCTGGGGCATTTTTAGTGTTTGATTTTTCTAAATTCTTTAACTTAAATACGGAGGCAAACGGTGGTAAATGCAATCAAATAGCCGGAAGAAGAAAAACTCTAGGCGACTTAGTTATTGATACCGAAGGACACCCAGCACTAATTGATGATTATTGGCAAGAAGTTATAGCATCACCAAAGAACTTAGGATTAGCACGAACAGATATATCTAATCACCCCAACTGGTATAGATTCTTTAGTGCCGGTTCTAATTTAGCAGCAAATGTAGGAACTGCAAATACAAGTGCCGGCTCAACCACATTAAAATTAGATGACACAAGCGAGTTTCCAGCACAGGGCTTGGGTATGATAGAGTTAGAAAGAGAATCCACACAAGGCGGTACAAGGGAAAGAAACTTATTATTCTTTTTATGGTTTGGTAATAATACCAGTACTAACACTCTATCCCAAGTCACGAGTTTTGATTTTGACGAAACAACATTCACCCAAGACCAAATTGAAACGACTATGTTTAGACAAATGTTAAATCTTGCTAATTCCGGTTCTGGTTTTTCCGCTGCTGGAGTAAACCAAGAACTAATTTACAACGACAGTATAAATAATATCACTCGTGGTTATGATAAAATTGTTGCATATTCTTCCCTTAGTGCGCCATTTGCACTACGATTTATGATGAAGTTAAATGGTTATGTAGAGTCAAAAGATAACGGCAACTGGTATATCCACGATGCACTTAGAAGCATGATGACACTTGCTAACACAGTACACCCATTATCTCTATTTAGAATGCCGATAACATTTAGTAAAGTCAATATCCCGATAACAAAAAGAATGACGACTACCCAAGGTGCCGTGAATGTGGCATCTCGGATATATAGCGCAAGTTCCGGTGGTGTATTGGATTATGATAACTTCGGTGGCGTTGTTGATATGCGGGGCAAATCCCTACTACAAGGAATTGTGGAAATAACAGAAAAGACTCGGGTTGGTGAAAATGGTTCATCAATTGTTTTTACTTATACTACCGGTAAAGATGGTAAATTAGACATAAGGCCAGCATATTCTGCCGGATTTGTATTTACTAGAAACAATCTTAGTGTATCTAATATCAATGGTACTCCTACTGTGGCCGTATCTAATGTTAGAGTTTTCTATAATAATGGTGCGTCTTTTATGGACTACCCAGCCGGTGTATCTGGAACCGAATCAAAATGGAAGTTTGTTGATGTTCCTACCGTTAGGTCTGATAAAGAAGCACTACAATTAGCAAAAAAAACTTATGAACAATCAAAACAATCTAATGTGGTTATAGATGCAGAATTTATAACCCAAGCAACCGAAACAGATAAAATGCTTTACAATGCTCGCTTTGGGTATATAGCAGACCCCGCATTTAGAACATCTTCACCCGTTTTACAAGGAGCGCAAACATGGACTTCATGGTATAATGGTGCTCATTATAGTGGAATACAAAACAGATTAGATGGAAACCTTACTTGGAATGGTTATGGTACTGCTAACGCATATAATACAAGGTCATACGGAAAAGAAGTAACAAATTATTCTTCCGACGCACAAACAAACTATGGCGGTGCTTGCATATTCCCTACCGGTGATGTTGCTCCTGAACAAAACTATGGTTGGGTTGGTGATAAATCAGTCACAAATGCGGTAGAGATAGTCCATATACCAAAGGGAATGCCTAAAGTTAGTGATGCACACGGCCACGAGCTTAGGGTTAGTATTCAATTGGCTGATTACTACGAAGTTTCCGATGGTAAAGATATAGAGGACATGGAGTTTTATCTTACTTTGGCTGATGTTGACCCTACCTTTACGGCTGGGGCAACAACTGTAGGTACTAATCACGGTTTTTCACCACTAACAATAACTGAGGCTACCCCAGATGTTAAACACCTAAAGTTTAAGCATAGTGGTTTTCATGAGATTGAAATACCGGCAGGATATTGGTCTGATGCAACCGGCAGTGAAAGAATCGTAGTTTCTATTGATTGTGAATATCTAAGGGCATGTCTAAGGCATAGAATGGGTAATAACATAGGCTCGCCAAAGTGGGGTAATGCCGTACAAATTCCTGGTGCGCCTCTAATCGGTACTGTTGATGGGGGCTCATGTTTCCCTATGGGAGCAAGAACACAACCAAATATCCCAGTGGGTCAAGATGCACCTTGGTATCACGCCCCAAGAATAATTGTCGTTGACGATTTGAATTTTTACCCATCAACAAAGGTCACTTACACCGATGCCTCACTGGGTATTAGTAGCCCAACTGCATTTTCGATAAAACAGGTAAAATGGGATGCAAACGAAAGAAAACACGATTCAGTTCAATTGGTATTAGAAAAAGACGAGTCCAAAGGATTAGGGGGTCTTACATCATATATATTACCGGAAATAAACAAAGGAAGAACTCCTGGAACAATACCATCAAAACCAGCACCACCACCTCGAACCGGTGGGGGCAGCGGCAGCGGAGGCGATAGCGGGTATAAACCAAGTGTACCACCACAAGTCGGCCCGATAGGAACGCCTTATACAAACACCTACCAATCTGAAGATATAGCCAACAAACAAGTAGCAAATAATCCCGAGGGGGTTAGAAATCAGCCTGGTGCGGGCGTTGATTCTGGAACCACTACAATTAGCGGGCAAATGTTATCACAAGCAAATGTTGGTATAAATAATACTACGGCTGATTTAATTAAAAGGGCTACCGGAAACATGGACTTTCACGGACAGTTCGGTAATAAAGATGGAGAATTTTCTATACTAGGCCAAAAGAAAAAGGGTGCTCCGGCACAAACCACCCGAGAATTAGATGGTATTGATTGTGTTTGGGATAAAAATAGGGGCGCA
>Ga0209645_1000248_pt1 | contig 29151 bp, 24 predicted proteins | sample ETNvirenome_6_30_FD_184070 | JGI IMG/M metagenome (GOLD analysis project Ga0209645, IMG submission 184070) | Marine viral communities from the Pacific Ocean - ETNP_6_30 (SPAdes) (version 2) | ecosystem: Environmental > Aquatic > Marine > Oceanic | place: Pacific Ocean | collected 2013-06-19
ACAGATTCGTATGAGCTACAAGTACGGACCAAGCATAGTGACGGATGGGTTGGTGTTCTACGTGGATGCAGCTAATAGTAAGAGCTATCCAGGGACGGGGACTACGTGGACAGATATGATTGGGGGTAATGATGGGACGTTGACTAACGGGCCTACATACAATTCGAATAATGGAGGCTACATAGATTTTGATGGTAGTAACGACCACGTAGAGGTTACTGGAATTAATGTTTCAGCATTAAGCGCTTTCACCCTTGAGGCATGGGTCTACCCAACAGGCAGCAGTTCGGACGGTACTGTGATGGGTAAGTGGCTTGGCTCTTTGTCTAACTCTTCTTTCTTGCTTTATTGGGATGTAGGTGACAGCGCCTTGGGGTTTGATTGGGTCGCAGTAAACACCTCAAGTCAAATTCACAGAATAGGCACTTCAACGGCTAATGGAACAGTAAATGCATGGAATCACGTTGCGGCAACCTTTTCTGGCAGTCAGATAAAACTCTACGTGAATGGTTCTTCTGTAGGGACTGCTGGCTTTATCGGAACATTAAGGAACATCTCTGGGATTAGACTAGGGGCAGATGAATCATCTGGATTAAGGCCGCTTGCTGGGAATCTGGCCGTAGCAAAAGTGTACGATAGAGTCTTATCTTCTGCTGAAGTAACTCAAAACTACAACGCCCTTAAAAACCGTTTCGTATGAGCGTGAAGAACCGAAATAGTATCGTTACAGACGGGTTAGTGTTTTATGTAGATGCTGGGAATGAGGATAGCTATGCTGGATCTGGGACTACGTGGACGGATTTATCTGGCAATGGTAATGAAATTGAATTAGTAAATGGACCTACGTATAACTCAGGGAATGGTGGGAGTATTGTGTTTGATGGAGTAAATGATTTTGCGAGAGAATTAACATACACAGGACCCTCTATGACGTTGAATGGTCCCCTCACATTATCTGGGTGGTTTAATTATGATAGTTATGGTAGTACTCACAGTACTTTAGGTTTAGTAAATTCAAGTAACGCAGTCCAAATGGGATTTAGAGGGGGGCAAGGAGCAAGTTGGAAATGGGGCGGTAACGTGTTAGTTAATTATAGTGTTCCATCTACAGGAACCTGGTTTAATAGTACCCTTACATTAAATGGCTCTACAGCAATCTCATATATTAATGGAGAGCTAGATACCACTAATCTTTCAGCATCCCCAAACACTGCTGCTTTAGCAAGTATTGTTATGTCAAGCTATACTACTGGAGGATCAGGTGAGAGATTTGTAGGGAAAATTTCAGGGGTTAGTCTCTATAATCGTGTTCTCTCCGCCTCTGAAATCCTTCAAAACTACAACGCATTAAAGAATAGATTTATTTAATTACCTTTGCACTAAACTTTTTAATTATGGCATTTGCATTTGAATCTAAGTCCTGGAGTTTCACAGGCACAAAGGAGTTTGAGAACGGTAACTTTACCCTGCTCAACCCAACAGTATCAGTCTTGTCTGTAAGCGTACAGGACAGCAACGTATACATCGCAATGAAAGCGGTAGAGAATGCTGGTGTTTACCAGCACATGCTCAACATCCAGTATAACAACACTGGTGGTGAAACCAACCTCGATACGATCGTAGACGCAGCAGTAGCCGCTGCCCTCCCAGACTTTACGTTGGACGCATAAGCTTCCCATAGCGTGACAAAAGAAGGCCCCTCGTGGGCCTTTTTTTATTTGATTATCTTTGTGGTATGGCTGTAATAGTGGAAGATACTATCGAGATTATTGTCTCGAACCCCCAGACAAAAAACAGCGTAACCGTTGTAAACCCAGCCCTTAAGAATACTATAAACGTCTCTCAGGGCTACACGGTTGCTGTAGGGGTTCCTGGTGACGGCACCTCTGGAGGCGGAGGAACTGTAACTAGTATTACAGCGGCTGACGGTTTGACTGGTGGGATCATCACTACTTCTGGAACTATCGGGCTTGAAGACACAGACGTAACTCCAGGCACGTATACTCTTGCTAACATCACCGTTGACTCTAAGGGTAGAATTACATACGCTACTGATGGCGGCGGGACAGGTGGCACCGACCTGACTATCGATCAGGACATCAACATTACTAATGATGACGCTGCGTTTAGTCACATGACTAGCCCTATTGCTTCTGGTACGTCTATTCAAGATATTTTGATTGATATGTTGCAGAAGTATAACGTGTCTACCATTAGCCTGCTGGCACTGGATGTGGCGCTTCAGAACGAAGATGGGAGTTGGCCTGAACCTTCTCTAAATTTCTCTTCAACCATAACCAGGGAGATTGGAGGAAATGTAAGGGTGTACGGTTTTAACCAAAGCGTATCTGATCACACGAAAGTTCAAGACGATTCTGTTTCATTCCTGGAAAACAACAGCTTAGTCGAAGGAGGTTTTGACGATGTGTCTGCATATGGAACCCTATCTGAGTACATAGACCTCTCTTCTGGATACGTGTATGGTAATACTTATAAGCTCACCGCTATAGACAACGGAGGTTCTTCTGACGTTACTATATCTTCAAACCCCAAGCAAATCAGGTTTAGATATAGACTTAAAGTAGGGGCAAGCTCAATGGAGGTTTCTAGTGAAAACTACCAGAATTTATACGATAACCTGCTTACTGTGCATGATGAGCTTCAGCTAGAAACAACGACTCAGACACTTTGCAGTGACGATACAAACAGCTCAAACAACTACACCTACATAGTTTACCCAGCCGCCTGGGGCGACGTAACTGAAGTGTTGCAGGGGGCCACCGACGTAACAACAGACTTTGAAAACTACGGTCCTCATCTCGTTACCAACTCTTATGGAGCGCAGATAGAGTACTACTTTTTTAGAACTAGAGACCCTGGAGCTTTTGCGCCTACAGTCACACTAACAATAAGTTTCTGATGCCTAAGTTTCCAGGTTTAGTATCGCACAACAACCCTAACAGGCCGATCATTGACACCACTGCAAAGCAGGTGAAAGGGTTTGGTCTGTTTGACTCAAAAGAAAACAGAGACTCTCTTGACGAGACCGTAAGAGCCAGTGGCTTTATGGCGGTTACTCAAGAAAACTCTCAGTACAAAGCTTTTATCTTTACTGGAGACACTTGGGATGATGCGAGTGATTGGACAGAGGTGGGTACATCTCAACCTGGTGGTAACAAGTATGCTGTTCTTGCCAAGCTTAGCGATGTAGATTTCGATTATGACTGGACTGAAACCCCTCAGTTTGAAAGTGTAAGCGTAAGTAAGTATAGCTCCAATCAGTCTCCTTCTATCAATTTGTTTAGAAGCAGAGGCAGTGATCACACAGCTGTAGAAACACAGCCTGGAGACGTAATAGCCGAAATAGGTTTTTCAGGGGTTGCAATTGGAGGTAATCAAGCTCCAGCTGGTAAGATGGTTTTTACTCAGGTGGATGTTTCTGGTTATAACGGAGTTTCAAGTAAGATAGACTTTTTTGTCGGGTCTGATGAGGGTGACCTTCCTGCTTTTACTATCAATGAAGAGCGAGTTTTGTCTGTGCATAAGCATACAGACGAGCCAACCCCAGTTGCTGGAGGGTTTTACTCAGACTCAGACGGTCAACTGTTTATCGGTATAGAAAATTAATTGCTATATTTGTATCAAATAAATAACTATATAAGATGGCAACTACTTGGAAAAGAGTACTAACAGAAGCTGACTTAGCCGCAAACACGGGAACCGTAGGTGCATCGGTTGCAGACGGCGAATCAGGTCTTGTAACTGGAAATACCGTATTTGATTATATCGCCGCTCAAAATTTTGGTTCTGGAGCGGGAGATATTCAGTCAGTAAATCAAGGTAATGGAATTGAAACCTCTACTACTGATGGTGGTGCCGCAGCAAACGTTGCTTCGGGGGATGCTTTCATCAGAGTAAAGCCATCTGCGAACGGAGGTATTGCTGTTACAGCATCGGGCGTTGAACTTGCTTCAACCGTTGCTGGAGACGGATTGGTTCTTACGAGTGGCGTGATCGACGTTTCGGGTGGAGACGGTATTACGGCTGGTGCTGGGGCCATCTCAGTAACCGTTGACGACACTTCCATCTCTCTTAGTGCCTCAGACGGAACTGGAGCCGTACAGGTAAAGGATGGTGGTGTAACTTTTGCAAAGCTTTCTAGCGGGTCTTATGTGGCTTCTGGATCTCAAGTAGGTACTTCAGATCAGAAGCTTTTAACTGCTGGAGCCATCGCAGAATCTTATCCTAACGTATCTCTTTTAGCTGCGCAGGGCACTACACACAACTACCTCACGATTGCGGCAAACACCGCTCAGGGCATTGTGATGAACACAATCAACATCGCCGACGATACTGATCTCACGGCTTCTTCTGGCAATTCCGTTCAGGGTCAGCTTAATATGGCTCTTCAGGGCAGTCAGATTGGCGGTACTGCTTTCGGACTTTCAGCTACAGATGACGTTACTTTCGATTCCATCACTGGCACTGGATCCTTAACGGTTAACGGAAACACCACTCTTGGTAACTCTACTGCTGATAGCGTATTGATCTCTGGCGACGCAACCATTGCTGGTGATTTGACCGTTCAGGGAAGCACAGTAACCCTTGAGGTTGCAATGCTTACAGTAGAGGATAAAAACATCACACTTGCCTCTGGTTCAACAACTCAGGCGAATGCAGTCAACGCTGGTATTAGTGCCTCCACTTCATCGACAGCGGCTCACCACCCTAGCATTCAGTGGAGCGGACAGACTCAGGGGCTTACTGGTTGGTCTGTTGAAGGCCATAATACGTCTAGAACGGCTACAGGAGCAGACCTTATCCCTATTGCTGTAATGGACATAAACGCAGGTGCTCCATCCAGCGCTCAAGACAGTACAGATGTTTCCGCTGGAGTTGGAAGCTTGTGGTACGATACAACAGGGGATAGCCTTTACATCAGAACAAGTTAATAAATGGGACTCATGGGAAGTAAAAAAGAGAATGTCACTACGGACACTCTCTCCCAGCAAGAGTTAAACTTTCTTTTATTGATTCTTTCTGAGTCTACATTTGAAGGTAAAGACGTACTTTTGTTAGGAAGCATAGTCAACAAGCTGAACAACCAGCTTGAGGCTAAGTAATTAAATAAACTAAATTCAATTCATTATGAAGTTTGACATTCAAGAAGTCTTCTTTTTGCAGCAGTGCGCAAAAGCATCAACCATTAAAGCGTCTGACGCTGAGATCGTTTACAAGACTATTCAAAAACTCGACAAAGAGTTCTCTCGACTTGAGAAGCTAGAGACAGATAAAAAGTGATGAATGCCTACCGAATGGAAACAAGTCATACTGGAGGGGGACATAACTGGTTCCTCTCCCTTATCGGTACAGTCTAGCGCTATATCCCTTTCTGTATCTGGTCTAAACGATGCTGGCACTCCAGCAAATACAGACAAGATATTATCATGGAACGGAACTGAATGGGAGACAGTTGATGCATCAGAGTTCTTGGGTGGTTCTGGTGGTTCCGTAACGATTAACAACAACACGAATAATAACCTTGTAACAGCTTCGGGGGTTTCCAATACCTTGAATGGTGAAAGCAATCTCACCTACTCAACGGACCTGCAAATAAGCTCTGGAGCTATTATTTTAGGAACTAATAACAAGTTCCTGAAGGGAAAGATAGCCAACGGCACCACGAAAAACCTCATAGGGTATAACGCTTCTGATGACGTAATCGTTGGTGGAAACCCATCGGCTAACGTTAGTCTGTACGGGAAAGTAAAGGCGGACTATGGTATAGAAAGAATTCTTACTAGCACTAGCGGGATCACTAACGCTGGCGATTATGGCGTGGGTGCCGAGATAATAAGGTATGGCAGCACGGCTACGGCTGCTGGTAGGCTATACTACTTGAACACAAGTGGCAGTTGGTCTGGTGCTGACAATAGCCAATCAAGTTCTGCGACGCCGCTCTTAGCTGTGGCGGCTGGAAGCAACTCTGGTAGCGACGGAATGATAATCAGAGGTATGTTAAAGCCACACACCATATTGAACTCACCGTCAATAGGAGAGCATGTATATCTAGGGACTAGTGGTCAATTTGATGCAAATGCTCCGACTTCGTCTGGAAGCGTTAAGAGGGCTCTCGGCCATCTCGTCACGAGTGGTATCATATACTTCAACCCCTCTGTAGACTTCACGGACGTATAATTTTGTTTTTGTTATCTTTGCTTTATGGCTAAGGCAAAGAAAAAAAGAGTCAAGCTCAAGATGGGTAAGCACAAGTCCAGGACTGGTGGCTTGACTCGTGCTGGTATTGCCAAGTACAATAGAGAGACTGGTAGTAAGTTGAAGCCAGCTGTGACTGAAAAGAACCCAAAAGGAAAGAGAGCTGCAAGACGCAGATCTTTCTGCGCTCGAATGAAGGGCGTCAAGGGTCCTATGAAAAAGCCTAACGGCAAGCCAACAAGAAAGGCTCTTGCGCTCAGAAAGTGGAGGTGCAGATGAACAGCGTAAAGAAAAACAAGGGGGGTAAACTAAACGTGAGCAGCGCTACTAAGTCTGTTCCGCCTCCTGCTGGTTTCCATTGGATGGAGGACCGTGGCAGATACTTCCTTATGAAAGGAGACTATAAGCCTCACCCTGGTGCCGTGAAAGAAGCTAAGTTTAAACTGGTGAATCATGGCTAAGGTAAAGAAGAAGGCAAGGAGAGACGCATGCTACTACAAAGTAAAGGCACGTTACAAGGTGTGGCCTTCTGCTTATGCTTCTGGTGCGCTTGCAAAGTGCAGGAAGGTAGGAGCAAAGAACTGGGGTAATGGCGGTAAGAAAAAGTAAAGAAGGGGCAGCGTTACGCCGCTGGTTCAAGGAACAGTGGAGAACACTCTCTGGTGACAAAGACTATTCTGGAGGGGATAGATCGTTTCGACCTACAAGAAGAATTAATAAGGACACGCCTGTTACGGCTAGCGAGCTTACAGAAGCGGAGAAGGCTGCTGGGAGAAAAGAGAAGAGAGAGAAAGGAAGGGTGAGCCGATGGAGAAAGAGACGTAAAGAAAAGAAAGACAATTAATTATATATTTGCATTTAAATTAAATAACAATGGAAGAGAACACACAACCCGTTGCAGAGCAGGCTCCAGTAGAGGAGACGTCATCTTCATTCAGTTTTGTTTCTGATGAAGAGGTGGCCGCCATGCAACAACCTCAAGCTCCTGTCGAACCAGCTGTACAAGAACAGCCTACGGTAGAAGCTACCCCAGAGGTACAACAAGAAACTGTAGTAGAGCCTCAGCCTGATCAGCAAGAAGCTCAACCACAATACGGACAAGAAGAAATCGAGGGTGCTGTCTTCGAATTCCTAAGCGAAAGGCTGGGAAGAGACATTGCATCATTCGATGATTTGACGGTCCAACAGCAGGAGCAAAGAGAGCTCGACGAACGTATCTCCGCGATTGCAGAATTTGTAGAAAATACAGGTCGCGATCCACGAGACTGGTTTATTTACCAGCAGTTGAACCCTTCCGAAATGGATGATATGACTGCTATTCAGGTGCAAATGGCAACTGATTACCCAAACCTTTCTCAAGAGGAGATTAGCATGTTGGTCTCTAGCAAGTACAAGCTCGATCCAGATCTTAACTCAGAAGACGAGGTGAAGCTTTCGCAACTGCAGGTGAAGATTGACGCGGAAAACGCGCGTAAGAGTATTGATGAATTGCGATTGCAATATCAGGCTCCTGAACGCCAAGTCTCCGAAGAATCTGCACCAATCATTGATGATACTTGGATTTCATCTATGCGTAGTGAGCTTGACTCCATGGAAGGGATTGAATTTGATCTCGGAAACGGAAGCAACTTTACTTTCGGTATGGATGACGCATACAAGAATCAGCTGGCTGAGAAGAATGCTCGCCTTGACGAGTTCTTTGACCCTTACGTGCGCGAGGACGGAAGCTGGGATTACGATATGCTCAATATGCATAGAGCTGTTATCGACAACGTAGACAAAATCGTTCAGTCTGTTTACAGACAGGGGATGGCGGATGCGCAGAGAGCAGTAGTGCAGAATGCAGCTAACGCAACTCCTACGTCTCCAAATCAAGGAAGCGCACCAAGTGGACCTGACCCACTTGTTCAGCAATTAAAAGACGCGCTTGGACAAGGCGGAGGAGGGTTCGGATTTATCTAAACTTTTAAAAAATAGAAATTATGGCTGGAATTGCTCCATCTAACTTTACAAACAACGGTGACCCGACTGCCTCAAGCGATCCTGGATTGGTCGGCGGCGGTTTGCAAGCAACGCCACAGAACTATACTTCTCTGGCTAATTTGATTGATCCTACGAAGCCCGACGTAAGAGATCTTTATGTACAAACTTATGGTGATCAGGGCATCACTGGCTTCTTGGAGCTCACGGGCGCTAAGAAGAACGCTGGCTCTTCTGACAAGGTTGAGTGGTACGAAGAGGGTCGTCTGCATAAGACTGTAACTGGTACTATCGCAGCTGGTACTGCTGCTGGTCAAGCCGCTTTGACTATTGCTTCTGGTGCGGTAAGAAAGAATGACGTTATCTTGGACTCTAACGGTCGTCGCCTGGTGGTGGTTAACCCAACATCTGAAGCTGCTAACGGACTGATCGCTATGGATGGCGCTACTGCGGTTACTCCCATCGAAACCGATACTGAGTTTGCCATCATCGGCAACGTATACGCTCAAGGCACTGATCAGCCTGGTTCTTTCTATCAGACTGGTTTGGTCAAGCGTGAGAATCCTTACTTGATCGTTAAGGAGATGTACGAAGTGAACGGTTCTCAAGCGACTAACATCGGTTGGTTGAATGTGAACGGTCAGTACATGTGGTACTTGAAGAACGAGATGGATGCTCGTAAGCGTTTCATGAACGAAAGAGAGATGATGTTGTTGTACGCTCAAAAGGCTGACATCACTATCGCTGCTGATTCAGGAACTCAAGGTATCGCTGGTTCTGAGGGTTACTTCGCTGCTGTTGAAGACAGAGGTATCACTACTTCTGGTAGTTTCGACGCTGGTGACTTCAGTGATCTCGACCAATTGATCCTCGAATTGGACAAGGAGGGAGCTCCAGGTGAGTACGCTATGTACTTGAACAGAGCTAGATCTTTGTCTATTGATGACTTGCTCGCTACGGGCTTGTCTGCTTCTGGTGGCTTGACTGGTCAGTTCGGTGCTTTCAACAACGATCAGCAGATGGCGATCAACTTGGGCTTCAAGTCGTTCACTCGTGGTGGTTACACTTTCCACAAGCACGACTGGAAGTTGTTGAACGACCCAACCTTGGGTGCTCTTGGTACTGTTACTGGCGCTATGATCCCAATGTCTCAGGTTGCTGACGCTCAATCAGGAGTTAAGGCACCAGCGTTGGAGATGAACTACAAGGCTGCTGGTAACTACTCTCGCGAAATGGAGCACTGGGTAGAAGGTGGTGGTGTCCTCGGACACGTAACTAGCGGTAAGGATACCGTTAAGTTCAACTACCGTTCTGAGTGCAACTTGGTTACTCGTGCTGCAAACCAGCACATCTTGTTGAAGTAATATTCACTGGTAATTGGGAGGGGGATAATTGGTCCCCCTCTCTTTTACTTTAAAAAAAGAAACTCATGTCTTTTGTTTTATGTAGAAAATCAACGACGGATCAGTACGCATTTTTTTACAAGGATCTGTCGGCTGCTAGAGTTACGGCTGCAGACAAGATTACTTTGTATTTCAACTCTTCTGATTCTGATAGCTCAACAGTAAATACTGTTCTGCTTACCACTGCTGCTGGTAAGTCTGATGAGGTTTTAGAAAGCTTGTCTCGGTCTTTTGAGTCTAACAACTCTTTGTTTTTTGACGACGTTAACTCCGTGTACAGCAATTCTGACGTTACAGCTGTTACCACCGTAACCTTTAACGGAGTTCCTTCATCTGGTGTTTACGCTAAGACTGCTGTAGAGGTTTTGTCAGCTGACAAAACAATCACAAACGCAGATTCAGGAAAAACATTCTTGATCAACAAGGCTGATGGCCTCACCGTTACTATGCCTGATAGCACGGCGGACTCTATTGGTCAGGTATACACCTTCATTGTTAAGACTGCTGTAACCTCAAACGCTGTGAAGTTTGGCCTGAACGATGGAGACTTCTTTACTGGAACTGTAGTCGGACACACTGGCGGGTTTGCAGCTAATGGAAGCTCTAATGATTTCATCAATCTTGATGGAAGCACTACGGGTGGAGCAGGTGGAGACATCATTCGACTTGTTTACACTGAGGAAGGGTTTGTCCACTGCGAAGGACAGCTTAACAGCTCAGGAACTCAAGCAACTAGCTTTGCTGACGCTTAATATTTTTTGAAATGGGGAGGGGATTTATCCCTTCCCTATTTTTAACTTTTAATTCAATATCATTTAATCATGTCTACAACAACTAAGCGCCCTCCAGGGCGGCCAAAGAAGGCGCAAGAGTCTACGCCTAAGAAAACTAAGATTCGTCGCAAGGAGAATCTGAATCAGACTTACGAGTACGAATCAAAAAACGGAGGTGCGGTTATGATGCTTATGCAGAGCGGCGTCACTGTATTCGACAAAGAGACGTCTACTGTACGTGAGATTCGATACTGTGAAAACGAGCACTCTATTTGGAAAGATGAGCAAGGCGACCGTTCAGTAAAGAGCCCAGTAATCTTTAGAATGGGTAAGCTGTTCGTAAATCCCCAACAGCCTAACCTCAAGATGTATCTTGACTTGCATCCAGACAACAAAGCTAATGGAGGAAACAAGTTTGAACTTGTAGATAACGTCAAGAAAGTCGAGATTGACATCGACAAAGAGTTTCTCGTTAATGACGCTATCTCTATGCTTAGAACGAAGGAGCTGGACGAGTTGCTAGCCGTAGCTCTGGCTTACGGCATGGATATCGACCGACCTATCGCTGAAGTAAAGCACGACCTGCTCCTCAAGGCAAAGTCAGCTCCTAAGACCTTCATTGAGTCATTCGACAACCCAGTCGTAGTTATGAAGTCTAAGATCAGACAAGCTATCAGCTACCAGATTATCAATGCCAAGAGCGATGCTGTTAGCTGGTTCGACACCAACAAGCATATTATATCAGTCCCTGCGGGGCAAGACCCAGTTGACGTCTTCGTGCGTTACTGCATGACAGAAGCGGCTGCCCCCGTCGTCGCTGAGATTGAACGTCAGCTAGGTTGATTTCTACATATATACAGCTGAGAAAGCCTCCGAAAGGGGGCTTTTTCTTTTTCGTATATTTGCTTCATGGCAAAGACATTCGGAGCTAGCGCACTGCTCGTATACAATACGCTGAAGGATTTGGCTAACAAGGACCAGCAGGGCTTTGTTACAGAGCTGGAATTCAACAGGTTTGCCCAGATAGCGCAGCTCAACATATTCAACTCGCTCTTCGACGAACTGAAGGACGCCAAGCGCATGTCTCGTGCTGGGTTCAACCCGACTAGAGATAAGTCACGCATCAAAAGAATCGAAGAGGATTTGTCTGCATTCTCTGCAAAGCAGGAGCTAGAAAAAGCTGACGGATCAGAAGTGTTTAACATGACGGCAGAAGATGGTGCAGATCCTATGGCTAGAATTATCAGTCTGTCTACTGCTGGTGACTTCATTCTCGACCAGTCAACAAAGGTGCCTATTGAGATTTGCTACGATGAAGAGAAGATTGAAAGAATTCTGATCAGCACCCTTAGCTCCCCAACAGAGGAGTTCCCTATTGCGCTTATCTCGGAGAACATATACGTCTTCCCGACTAGCATCAACGCTATCGAGGTTAGATACTACAAGTATCCAGAGGGCCGCAATGCAGCGACTGGGGCTAGGACGGCATCTCCACCTCAAGTAAACAATATCGAGAATACACTTCCTACCAGCATCGTGAACTTCGAGCTGCCAGAACATTATGCTTCTGATCTTGTCTACGAAATCGCTAAGATGATTGGACTCAATCTCAGAGACCAACAGATTATTAACTACACTAACCAGGAGATGCAGGTTAGAAAGCAAGCTGAGACATTCTAATGGCTAGGAATACCGTACCACTCAATCAGATCATCAACGACTTTATCATTACGCTTTCTGACGACGACTACGCGGGGACAGCTTCTGATAATCAAATTAGGACTCATGCTCTCAGAGGTATCAGAGAGATGGGTTTCGATATGTCTAAGAAGATTCGATCTCTTAAGCTTACTGTTGATACAGCGAACAATACTATTGAGCTTCCTGACGACTACGTAGATTGGAGCAAGGTCGGGGTTGTTGGTAGCGACGGAATTGTATACGTTCTTGGCGAGAACAAGAATATCAACTACTCTCAAGCCTATCAAGACGGGTTTGGAGAGAAAGTAACGGACTCAGACGATGCCAATGATGCAGACGGTGACGGTGTGTTCGACAGAATCGATGACAAAGGCGCAACGAATAGCGGCTCACCATCGAGCTCTGATGATGTCACCCAGGGTTTTAACTCATACATCTTCCGAAACTACATCTACGGGGCTTCAAATGGCTTGTACGGGATTGGAGGAGGACACCTGTATGGTGGCTTCAGAGTAAACCTTGATCAAAACAGAATTGAACTTGAGGCAAACGACAGCATCTCTGAGATTGTCATTGAGTATGTAGCTGACGAAGCTCGGTCAAAGAACCCTTCAGTACATGTATACATTGAGGAAGCGCTCATGGCGTACATGTACTACAAGATTATCGAAAGAAAGTCGTCTGTTCCAGCTAACGAAAAGGCTAGGGCTAGGCAAGAGTATTACAACGAAAGAAGAAAGGCTAACGCCAGAATGAAGTCCTTCGGTAAAGAGGACGCTTTGAGAACAATCAGAAAGAACTACAAGCAATCTCCTAAGTTCTAATGGCTATTGATAAGATAAAACTTAGAGCCCTTGCTAAAGACAAGGACGAAAGGCTGTTTGAAGAGGGGGATATGCTCGACGCCCTCAACATCGTCACGTCTACCTCCGACGGAGATGATGGCGGTGTAGTAAAGAACGTAAAGGGTACGCTTCCTGGCCGTGAGTTTTCTGCTGCTGATGAGGTGCCATCTGAGAAAGGCAGGGTGATCGGCAGTGTTTCTGATGATTCTAGGGGCCACGTCTACTTTTTTGTTTGGTCTACCACTCAGGCCAACCATGCTATCTATCAGTACGATTCCAAGACGAATTTATACAGGGTGGTTCTTAGGAATGCTGTTCTGGATTTTGAGGAGTACGGATTCGTTAATGCAGACCTGATTAACGGTGAGTTCGAGACCGACTCTACCAAACAGACTATTCTGTACTTCACAGATAACGTCAACCCACCAAGAAAAATAAATGTAGACAAGTTCTTGGCAGATACTTTTGATGTTTCGCTCTACTCTGAAGAAGAGATATTCGAAATGATTAGTGCAGCGAAGACCCCAGTCTTGTTGCCACCTCAAGTATCTATAGGTACAGACGATACTAGATCGGAAAACAATCTGTACGGTAGCACCTACCAGTTTTCTATTCAGGTTAAGTACAAAGACGGTGAGCTTTCAGCCATCTCTCCTCATTCGGAGATCATCTACCCTAAGTACATGGCTATTCAGGGGGTTGAGCAGTCGGCTACAGACCTTGGGGTCCTGGCTCAAGACAACTTTGTTTACGTTGACACAAGGTGGAACAGCCTTCCTGTTGATTTCTCTTACTACAAAGAAGATGTAGACGAAATTAAGGTGCTAGTTAGGGAGAATAACACTGGGTACTTTCGATTGGTTGACTCCTTTGATCCCAACGAGGACCTCGTAAGAAACGGAAACACCCTGTATACAGCCCTCGATGGTGTGTACAGATTCTACAACGACGGCGTTTATACTACTGTATCTGTCAGCGAAACAGACAAGATATACGACGATGTGCCTCAAAAGGCAACCAGTCAGGCAATCGTAGCTAACAGACTAATGTATTCTAGCCCTACGTCTGGGTACCCAAACACAGACGTATCCGCTAGCTTTTCAGTTAACTATCTGCCAATCCCTAGTGCTACTTATGCGGCTGGGGTCGATGCTGATGGTGGTGCCTTTTCTGTCACTGCGTATCCACTTACTTTAAATCCAGCTCTAGGATCAATCAGGGTTGACTATTCTTCTTTGGATGCCAATATTCCTGCTGGAAGTATCATCACTCTTGAGTTTGACTTCAAGCCTTCCGACATAAATCATAGCGGATATAGCCAAGAGTTTAGTACAGACATTCCTTTACTGAAAGTTAAGTTTGGTTCTACTCCATACTCTGACGATGTTGTCCTCTTTGCTGGTGAAGCAAACGACTCTCAAGGTGGTGATTTTGAAGGTAGCTTGGACATAAACTTATCTACTGTAAATCAAAGTAACACCGATAACGTCAGGCCAGGCAATATAAATTGGGAAAGGCTCAGAGCCTCTGTTACTTTAACGGAAACATTAAATAGAACGGACGCTATTGAGCTTCTTGTAGATGAGATAGAGCAGCAGGTTCTTAGCTATCAGTACAACAGTCCCTCAGAGACCATGGTGTGGAAGCTTAGGGATTCAAATGGAGCCGAAGCTGGAAAAATAGAATTCAGCTTGTTGAAGTTTGACCTCAAGTTTAAAGTGGCCCAAGTTGAGGCTTCGGAATTTATAGAGCTAAGCCCAAAAATAGGCAACTACTTTATACCTACTGGAGAGACTTCAGAAAGCGCTGGATTTATTCAGTCACCTTCAATTTCGTTTTACGACGAGTGGGATGACATCGGCTCTCCAACACACACTGGAAACTACTCTTACTTTAATGGAGTGGAGGATAACTTAAATCCTGTTACTTATGCTGGTCAGGCGTTACAGAGAGATGGAATATGGTTCAACCTTCCTCCAGAGGGTGTTGATTACTACTTCTTTGGTTATTATTCTTATGGCAGGAACTCAATCACTCCAGTAATAAACGGCTACAGAGAAGAGGCGTTAACTGTTACCCCAACGGACGCTGTTAGGACGTTTAAGGCTGGGTGCGATCATGCATTTGGTATTGTATACTTTGACAGGCATGGACGCCCAGGGTTTGTAAACGAATTAGGTACTGTAAGTGTAGCCCCTTTTGGAGACATAGACGAAAGAGAGGATCCCGATAATGCTGGAACGCACTTAAACGGACCTTGCGAGATATCGATAGACCTGAACGGTACACCTCCTGATTGGGCTGTAGCCTATCAGATTGTTTACTCAGATATGGTTACGTGGGAGAAGTTCGAGTCCTACAGTGTTGGCGGTGGGTTCTTTGAGGTTGACAACGATAATCATATTGACGTTAGCTTTAACACTCTGGTTGAGTATCAGACAGACAAGGGCGCTATAAAGGATTACTCTTTTACCCCAGGAGACAAGCTGAGGGTTATTTCATACAAGCCATCCGTTGACGCTAACCAACAAGGGGCCTTAGACTTCCCTTCTAATCCTGCTGCGTACACATTTGATGTTTCAGATTATGTAACCGAGCTGGTTGACATTGAAGAGCCAAACAACGATAACCCCAACATCAACCACAACAATCACATAGGTAAGTTCTTGTTGCTTGCTAAACCTTTTGGTAACAATCCAGCTTCGTTTACTCCTGGATTGACTCCAAACCTTTGGGAGAACAAGTGCGTTGTAGAAATTCTAACTCCAAGAAAGCAAGAGACCGAAATGGTCTATTACGAAATTGGTGAGGCTAGAAGGATATACAAAAGCAATGAGTTAACTAACAGCTCTAACGACAGGCACAACGACGGAAACCCTATCGTAACCAATCAGGGTAGTGTTTACTTTAAGCCAGTTTCTATTTTAGTCCCGCAATGGAATGGTACTAGCTGGCAGACAGAAGATATAGATACATTTGATTACGAAACCAGAATGCTAGAGTCGTCTTCTGTTTCTGATTTTGTATCTTCTAAAGCTTGGAGTAAAGGGAGAGCTCACGTAACGTATGACAGGGCAGACACTGTAAATTACTATAACAGAATAGTGTATAGTGAGGAGATGGGTGATGACATTGGCGGGCTTACATTCTCTTCGTTTAACCCTGGCGCTTCCTCATATAAGAACTTGCCGAAGCGTTACGGTTCTATCAACCATATATGTAATTACAATCAGAGCGTCGCTGCCCTCCAAGAGAATAAGCTGTCGTACATTCCCGTCAAGAGAAACGTGATTGAATATGCAGACGGAGCCTCTAATATTACTATAAATCAAGAGGTTATGGGTCAGCACAAAGAGTCCAACGGTGACTTTGGGTGTGGAAACGACCAGTCTGCCGTGCTTTTGCGTGACGGAATCCTGTTCTTCGTGGATAGGTCAAGACAGAAGGTGCTTGCCGCAGCTGGTGGACAGCTTAAAACTATCTCCGATGTGGAGATGAGTTCTTTCTTCGAAGATGAATTCGACAGACTTGCCCTCGCCGAAGGCGATGGGGGTAGGATCATCAGCGGATTTGACCCAATGGAGAACATGTACTACGTGACTATTGAGGATAAAGAAAGCACTAGCAATCCTTACACGGGTGTTACAGTGGGTTACTCTATCCCAGACAAAAGATGGATCAGCAAGTACAGCTTTAAGCCTACTAACTATGCCAGTATCGACAATAAGATGCTGTCTTGTAAGTATTCCTTCAACGGAGATCCAGTTGAGTACTACCTCTTCCATCACCATACAGGCACAGGGACATCTGAATACAACACTTTCTACGGAACCCCTTATGAGTCTTCTGTGAAGGTAGTGTCGAAGATCTCTCCTTCAAACGTAAAGGTGTTTAACGCTATCTCATACGAGGGAAGCCTGATCGAAGGCACAGCTAGTCACGGTTTGTGGCAGGTGCCAACTCAGGGTGTCTATAGCTCTTATGAAGGGTATACTGGTCCTATCGAGGCGGAGAGCTTCAAAGCAAAGGAAGGGGCTTACTACGCTCCAATTCCAAGGTCGGTATTTAATTCTGGTCACCAGTCGTCAGAGAACATCATGATCGGAAACCTTACTCATGTGTCTGGAGGGGAGTACACATCTAACATCAACCTTAGAAGAATTCCCATCCCAATCAATTCGCAAATTCAAGTTACTGGCAGTAACATCCCTGCCGTCACCACTATAGTAACTAGCGTAAACGGGAATACGATTACCTTCGATGACATCTCTGGTGACTTCGACACCACGAACGATGTGTATATTGTGACGGACTCAGCTGTAAACGGAAACTCAATAAGAGGCCACTGGTGTACCATCCGCATGAACTTGCCTTCTGATGACGCTACGCTTAGGGAAAGAGAGCTTTACTGTATTAACGTGCATCTAACCGATTCTAAGCTGCATCACCCGAAAGGCCAACAATAACTATATTTGTAGAATGTCAGACGTATTAAAGAACATTTTGGATTTGGGAGTTAAGTACGGACCAGAAGTGGCCCAGTACTTTTCTGGTCAAAAAAGAATCTCAGATCAGATTGAGAGAGAAAGAAGAATGGAGATGCCTGAGCTTCAGAAGATGTCAGCTGGCACTGACGTCCAGTTCCTTCTCAATCAACTGAACAAGGACTTGACTGCCCCAGCAAGAGAGCAACTGGGAGCAGACTTCGAGGCGGCTAAAGAAGCATCCATTAAAACCAAAGGAGCAAAAGGTATCGGAAACCTTGCTAACTTGCTGAGAAGTAAGGGTGCAGCTGAAGCTAAGTTGCTTCAGGCAGGCGAGACAGCCAAGACTGGTATCGCTTCTAAGACAGCTCCTTTGACGCAAGCTATCCAGAGATACAACATCGGTGTTGATGACCAGGGCGCTTTGTTCGACTTCTTTAAAGACCAGCGAATCGGAGCCTTGGAGGATCAGTCACAGCGTATGAAGGGTCGCGGCGCTCGTACTCTGTTTGATATCATTGGAGATTCTAGAGGGTTGTTGTCTGGTCTTAAATCTGACGAAGAAGAGGAAGAGGATGACAACACTGCGGAAGGTGAAGAAAAAACTGCGGAAGGTGAAGAAAACACTGCGGAAGGTGAAGAAAACACTGCGGAAGGTGAAAGCAAGGATGAAGAGGATCCAAACGCTGATTACGTAGACCCCACGGCGGCAAGCGAAATGAAACTTGATCCCTCTATGTATCAATCTCTCTTGCTGGACGTTTTAGGAAACGAAAATAAAAGACGTAAAGGATTGCAGAAAACTCTAGACGTCTTCAAACTTTTAGGTGGTAAGATATAATGGCCGAGAAAAAGAAAACTTCACCGTCTTCTGGGTTGTTCTTCAATCCAGCTACAAATAATGTAGTAGGTCAGGCTTATAATGATTTGCTTTACAGTCAGTCTGAGCGAATTAAAGAGGAGCAGACTGCAGCTACGGCTGCAGCTGCGCTGGAAAAAGCCCAAGCCGAAAACCTTTCTGACGCCGATGAAGCAAGAAGAAAGCTCATAAAGGAGCAGATGGAGGCAGCAGAAAAGGCTGCCGCCGCCAGAAAGAAAGAGGTATCTACCGCCATCAAGAATATCGATGCAACTCCAAATCTGTTGTGGGGGTCTCATGGGCATGCCCTTAGAAGTGGCGCTGACCTTCTTTCAGGAAACATGCCAGAGTATCTTGAGCAGTATGGTGTTGACCACATGTACAGAAAGACAGAGGATTTCAACAAACTTCTTAAGGAGGCGCAGGCAATTTTTAATAAAACTGAACCTTTAGGCAGAGACCTTCTTGGAGCTTACGGAGAAGAGCTTAAAGGATCGTCTGGATTCCTTGAGGGTTACAACACAGAAAAATACTCCGCAGAAACATCTTACTTAAACCAAAGAGATAGGTTCAGTATGGATTTCGTAAATGGCGACTGGCAATTTACAGACAGTACTGACGGGTCTAAGTATAGCGGAGCCGACTGGATAAAAAAGATAAAGGCAGAAGCTGACAGTAAGTTTCAGTCCTCTCCTATGAGGAACTTCGACCTTACGGTAGTTAATGCTTTTTCCAACTTTAGGCTTGGCTCCCGCCTTGAAGTTAGAGACAACATGGTCAAGCATCTTGATGACGAACTAGCAAAAGTGGGGAGTAAGTTCTACAATACAGCTCTTAACGAGTTTTATGTTGACTACCTTAAAGAAGTACCAGAGGATCAAGAGTCTCTAACATTTAAAGACTTCTACCTTATGGACAACAACGGTCTTAATAAAACCATGGAGGCCCTGGATAACTTCAAGGAAGAATGGATGAAGATGTGGGATGACAAGATGGCGAAAGACCAAAGTGGGTCTGGAGGAAGAAGAGGTAAGACTCAAGAGGATCTTTCTAAGATTATCCAAGGGTACTCAATCTCTGGCTCTGTAAACTCCGATCAAAACGTTATGGATTTGGCGGCAGGATCATTGAGTGGTGTTGAGCTAGGCGCATCAGGTGCGGCATTACCACCAGAAGCCTTGGGGTTGGATGGTGTCTCAATGCTGGCCCCACAGATTACGATGGGTACCGATGTTGACGGATGGAAAGTATTCAAGGATACAGGGGTTCTTAGCGATGAGATTAAAATCAGGTCTGCTGCTATTGGACCAGAAGGAGATCTGTTCGTTACATTCTCTGGTGACTTCCCAGTCGATCGCCAACAGCCTGATAATTACGAAGACATAAGGGCTGCTGCTGGAGTTGTAGATGACTCTGACCTTGAACCAGAAGAGGACGTAGCAACTAGAACCCTTGAGTTTGCTACACCAGCTTACAATGCTCTCATTCAAAAAATTGGAGACAAGCAGGTGTCTGGATATACACCGACTACCGCTAGAGATATTGTAAACGCTTTCCCCGACGTGGCTAACGTATCGGTTGCAGATTTCTACATTGGATTGTTAACTCTGTCAAAGGCTACCAATAAGAAGTTCTATGAGGAGATTCTTAAACAAGCTGAGTCTGACGGTATCAATGCAGAGGAGCTCAAGAGGATATTGGACAACCAATAATTTCGTAAATTAGCCGCATGGCAAATTACAATCTTGAAGAGCTTATCCTGGAAGGAAAGAGTAAAGTCGGTCTTGCTGCACTTGGGTTCACCAAAGAGGAGATAGAGAACGCTCAGGCCAACATTGAAAAAAAAAATCCAGACGTCAACGTACTTCCAGACGCTGGGGAATCACCATCGGGAGATGGTTCTTTGGAGTCTGTCTCGATTAAGCCTTTTGAGAGCGTAATCTCTGCGCTCAAAGCAGACAAGAACTTCTTTGGTGACCTTGATGATGGCGGTATCACTCTAAACTTTGTAGATACGGGTGAGCAATCTTCCCGTGTATACGCCTTTGGTAGAGGAAAAGAGACAGCTGACAAGTACATGTCGGTCATGCAGGGCAAAGCTGCTGGAGCTCTAAAGAGATACAAAAACCTACAAAAAGATCTTGCGGTAGACTTAGACAGTGAATCCGTAGCTCCTGGGGAATCTAAAGTGTTATACGAGGCGTCCAAGCTAGACCCTTTAAACGCTCACTTTAGGTATGACGCTGTAACTAAAAACGCTGTAACCAAAGCCCTTCAGGAAGACTCTGACTACCAGAGGAAAATACAAGGATACAACGAGGAGATAGATCAGCTAGACAGTAAGATAAAGCAGAATAAATATATTCCTGTATCGGTCCCATCTTTTAACGACTTGAGAACAGATGCATTCCGTGCATCTGAAACCAGAACAGCAGAGGAGCAGAGAAATGCAGACAAACAAAGGCTCGCTTCTTTGAAGTCGGAGAGGCTGAGCTACATAGATAAGTCTTATCGACAGTATAGAGAGGGTGTATTGGAGGAAGCTATTAATACGGTTATGCCAAACCTGTCTGACGATCAGATAAACAACATTGAGAACGCATACAAAGGGTATGGATATCGAATTGACATAAACAAAGATGAGACGACAGGCGGAAACAAAGTAGATATCGACAACACTGCAAAGATAACCGCCCTTAGAGCTGAAGGCTTAGTTGAGTCGGTTTTAATATACCCGCTACTAAGGTTAAATGAAGGTCTCTTTGGCCCTGTAGATAGATCTGTAATGCCTGAGTGGGCCGACCAAAGAAATCTCACTGTAGACCAAATGCAGAGAGAATCATTATCAGAAAGAAACCTAAAGGTTCAGGAACTACAAGGCGACAAGACTGTTTACAAGCAGCCGTTCAGAGAGGATATGATGTACGGTGAAATGAAGCTTTCAAAAGCTTTGCAGTATGCTGGAGAAACTGGACGGATGGCGGTTGAGTCTTCACCATACAGCATGGCTACTCTTGCGTTTGCAGCGGCAACAAAGAACCCGCAGTTGACAGCTCTGTTTGCTTCGTATTTAGCTGGGGCAGAGCAGTGGGCTGAATTCAAGTCAGACGCAACGTTCGACTCATTCACAACCGTAGACGGCAAACCCGTACAAGACGTAGACTTGATGCGTGACATACACGCATACTACAAGAGCGGAGGCTACGAGATTAAAGAGGACCAACAAGGCCGACAGTACCTTATGGTTCCGAGAGCTTCCGAGAATTCATTTGTGGGTGTGCTGCCTAACCCAGAGGCCAAGGTTTATGTAGAGGTAAATGACGGAGAAAGGTTTGGAATGTCCTTCGCGAACGGCATCGCTGAAGGTCTTCCTACGGCCATAGCTCAATCATACATGCTAAAAGCTGTTGGGTTGTGGGGCAGTGGTCAAACACAGCCTTTAATCAATTTCTGGCAGGGTTTCATCAAAGCTGGTGTTGGAGGCGTCGGGGCTGAAGGAGCTGAGGAAGCTGCTACAGAGATGATGACTATCATGAATGAGGCAGCAATCAGAGGTGAATACATTTCACCCATTGAGGCTGTAGTCAGAACAACAGAGGCTACTCTGGCTGGTATGTTTAGCGGTGGCGGTATGTCTACTACGCTCTACACTGGAAGAATGGCTGCGATGGGTGAAAGCGGAAGAAGGCTTGAGTTTTCTAGAGGCCAGATGTTGAATGCAATCCTGTCTGGGAAGACGTTTGATATTGTCTCTGAGGATGTAGAAAAACTCAGAGACAAAGCAAACAAACTGGCTAGCGGAGAAGTAACAGGAAGAGACGCTGAAATTATCGAGGCTGAGATCAGAGAAGCCCTTGCTGTCAACGCGTCTAAAAACGAACAAGTCTCTCAGCTTCTTTCTGACCTGGCAAACGTTGACGTTAATCAAGCTGTAGAACTGGCTGAGGCTGTCTCTAATTTGTCGATGCTTTCAAAAGGTGTAGAAAACACTATGGGGAGCCTTACCGAAGACGCAGCAAAGGCAGTCCTTTCGGAGCAGCTTACACGGGCAAGAGAACAAGTTAACCAGGGCCTTGCTAAGGCAGAAGCTACGTTGGCTTCCGCTGAAGAAACACAAGGTATTGTATCAGAGGCTGTAACGGAGGGTGTGGCATCAGAGGAGATGGCGCTGGTTGATCAATTAACAGAACAGCTTCAGGTTACGGCGGAGTCACTAGCCGACAACCTTGACATGAGTGTAGAACAGGCACAGGAGTTGCTTGATAACCCGCTGACTACGCCCACTACAGTGGCTGTAGCCTCAAGACTTGCTGGCAAGAAGGGCAATATTCAGCTATATGAAAGTCCAGAAGCGTACTTGAAAGCAACCGAGGATCTTTCTGGAAGAATCGGAACCTTTGCTCAGTACGACCCTAAGACAAACACCGTTCATTTATCCCCTTCGGCAAGAGCCGTAGACGTGATGGAAGAATTGTGGCACGACAGCATAGAAAAGAATGGGGTTTCATCAGAGGCTATTGATGAAATGTACGACGAACTCTCAAAATCTCAAGACCCTAGGGTTAGAGCCATCATAGAAGAAAGGACCAGAGAGTACGGGGACAGCAAGGACATGAAAGAGGAGGCTGTTGTGGGGGTTCTCAGAGAGGGTATATCTGTCGAGACCAACAACCAGGAGTTTTTGAATGCTAGTGAAAAATTCTCTAGCGAATACAAGGTTGAAAAATTTGTATCAGAAGCCTCTGCTGTTGCGTTGGATCAGCAGCGTTATGATGTGGTTTTAACACAGATGGCTCAGGCTGGAGTGAACGAGCTTCAATCCAGGTACTCAGAGGAAGAGCTAAACAGGATTCAAGAAGAGACTGGAATAGACATCTCTCAGTCCCCTACGTTTAGTCAGGTAGAACAACTGATTGAATATGCTGCTGCTACTAATCCCATTATAGTGGAGCCCCTCAACTCTCTGATACCAAGGGAGCTTATGACGCCAGAGTTTGAGTCAGCTATATTCTCTAACCCTCAAGTAAGAAAGGACTACGAAGACGGAAAGGCTATACTTACGGTTACTGTTAGACAAGACGGAACAGGAGTAAACGAGTTTAAATTAAGGGGAAGATCAAGCGGGTCTGTAATGTTCTCTGGCATTGAGGGAGAACAGCTTATGGCCGAGATCCTACAGGGGCAGGAAGGAGTCTTTGCGCTATCAGACAAAGGTGTGGTAAGCACACTACTTAATAAACTGTATGGTCCACGAGGGGTTAAAAGGAAGCTTGAAAAAGTCCCTAATCACAAGAAAAAAGGAACGGAGGTTTCTGATTACATCGTGATTAATGTGGAGCAGATGGGTCCTGACGCCATTCAAAGTGGTAGTATAATCTCTATGCGAAGAGCGGAGGGGATGCTTGAGGTTCTTGAAGACGAGAACACAAGCCAGAGAAAAAAGAATCAGGTAGTCAAGCTTGTAACTGAATGGTTGAGTGACATTGAAATAAGCACCACGAGAACAGACGTTATCACAGAGGTTTCTGGAAGGGGTAGTCGCAAAACAGGAACAGAGCAATTCCCAAGAAGAGAGGACGCTAGAGAAAAAAGAAGAGCGGCCAAACAAGAAGTGAGAGAGCTTGCAGAGCAGGTTGTTGAAGGGCCTATCTCTCCTGCGGCAGAAAGGAAAGCGGCACGACAAACAGCTTACACTGAGGAGTCATTCGGTGGCACTGTATTCTTTGTTCCAAACCAGCAGGTATGGAAGTCTTTCGATCAAGCGTACTTAAGAGAGCTTTATGTATTAAGGAATGGCAATGCGCAACAAAAACAGGAAGCGGCTGAAAAACTTCTTGATTATTTAGCAAACAAAAACGGACTTGAAACTGGAGTTACTATAACGTTTGAGAACAGAGGGAAGCTTTTAGGAAAGCTAGAGAAAAAAATTCCACAAGGGCTTTTAGTTCCTATTGAAGAAATCAAAAAGGAAGCGAGAAGCGAGTCTTTGAAGAAATTCAACCCAGAAGAAATCAAAGGCAAGATTATTGGAACCATCGTAGGAAAAAGAAAAGGAACCACGGCAACTGAATTTTCCGCACCCGCAGTTAAAAGAACAGAAGCAGAAAGAGAGTCGGATTATGGATATGGAATTCCGTTAGAGGACGTATCTGTGCACACCTTCGAAAGTCCAGTTTCAATAGAAGAGCTAACTGGAGAAAGTTTAGGAGCGCGAGACAAGCAGACAAGAGTCAACATACCTAAGCCTATCGTAGATTGGATAGGGAATGAAGCTGTTGCTGATCAGACTGACCATATTCAAAGGGGTAAGTCTTCTCGATTTATGGGCATGCCAGACAGCCCATTTACGATGACCTATACCGAGGAGGTTGTAAACTCAAAGGGTACATACTCAAACAACATATACAGAGAGAAGAGATTCCAGGATGGGTGGCACTTCTGGAACTGGTGGGTACTGCAAACTGGAAACGGAAAGGTTGACAAGCTTGGAGGCTGGGGATACATTGATGAGAACGGTGCATTCAGAAGACTCGGCAATATCCCTAAGAAGAAAGACAGACAGACAGGAGAGATCCTTGAGGTAGAGCCGCTGTTCAGAAGCAATCAGCAAAGGCAGATTGACAGCAACGCTGAGGAGGCTTACAACAAGATGATTCGCAGGGAGGCGCAAGAAGCTGAAAACAAAAGAATCGAAGAAGAACTAAGAGAGAAAACTAAAGATTCAAACATCTCTTACGAGTTGCTCTCTGGAGTGTCGGGACTTGAGTACGACAACCTTTATGGATCGTTCAACACCTTTGCGATAGGTAAGTACTTGCAGTCTATGTCGAATCTGTTTGACGTTATGACTCAGGCTAACGCTTTGGAGGAGGGAGGAAAGATTGAGTTCTCTCCACTAAGCAGACCATCAGCTTCGTATCAGATGATTGCCGAAGGTCAGTTCGAAGGAATGATCGACGCTGAGCTTGCTTCTATGGATGTTGTCACTAGGTTTGGAAGGGAGGACATCCTGCAAACAGGAAAGCTGGTTACCTTCTTTAGAAACTACGCTAGATTCCAGGACCCTAACATCGTATACTCCGCTGAGAAGACTAGCGACGGATGGAAGTTGAGTGTGAACCTTAAGGTTAGTGACGCCAATCAGAAGATGGTTGACGACTACAATGCCATGGATCGCCCACAAAGCAGACAGGACATCGATTACGTTATTCAGTCTTTCAATACTGGAAAGCCGTATCAGCCTAAATCATCTAAGATTATGCCTCCTCGTTACTACGACTTGAAGAACGACAGAGGTGCGTTCAAGGGTACTATCGACTTCTTGAACACCTGGATGGTGGACAAGTACGCTGAGATCCTGGGACTGCAAGAGCAGGTAGAAGAGAAGCGAGGCAAGAAGGTGCCTCAGTCTCAGAACTTCAAGGAGATCGAACAGCTTATGTACGGTCGTACTCGAAACGCCATGGAGCAGCTTGACAATAAGATGCAGGCTGCCAAGGAGTTCATGGTTGCGAACGACATTACGCACACCGACTTGAGTCAGTACATGTATGCTCGCCACGCAGCCGAAAGAAACGAGCACATCGCGAAGAAGCGACCAGACTTGCTCGATGGTTCGGGTATGTCTAACGAAGTGGCGGAGGATATCCTTGCTAAGTTTGACACGAAAGAGATGAAGGAGGCAGCAGCTATGTTTGATGCTATCCTCGACGACACCCGACAGACAATGAAGGACTTCGGGTTGGAAACACAGGAGAGACTGGATGCATGGAACGAACTGTATCAGAACTACGTTCCGCTTCAAGGCTTTGCTGATGACGAGATGGATGCAGCTTCCAACCCATACCCAACAGGCGGAGCGGGAATGGCTGTATATGGCTCGAAGGTGAAGGCAGCGATTGGTCGTGAATCAGAGGCCGCTAACGTGCTTGCTAACATCGTGATGCAGAACGCAGTAACTCACCAATGGGCTGAGAAGAACAGAGTACTGGAAAGCTTACACGATCTCGTTAAGAAGAACCCAATGGAGGATGTGTGGTCTATCGTAGACGCAAAGATTCCGTTGACAAAGCTGGATGAGAATGGAAGGCAGGTAGCCATGACAATCATGGAGATGCAGGCTGACCCTCATACAGTTCCTGTACGCATCAACGGTGAGCAGAAGTTCATTAGATTCCAAGACCCATACTACGCTGACGTGCTGAACGGTATGACCATGGAGCAGACCAATACGTTCTTGCGTATGATGAGAGCTCCTGTGTCGTGGTTGCGAGGCGTGTTCACACAGTGGGACCCTAACTTTTTCGTGTCCAACTTCGCTCGTGATATCGGGGGTTCGCTGTACACAGCATCTTCTGATTTAGAGACAGGCGTCATCGACAACGTAAACACCAAAGGCTTTCAAAAGAAGATGTTTGGTAACACGTTCCGTAGCTTGAACGCATTGCTTGGAGAAGCAGTAAGAGGCAAGGAACTTCCAGCAGAACTCCAGCAGTTCTACGACGAGTGGAAAGAGGACGGCGGTCAGACTGGATGGAACTACGTGAAGGACCTGAAGGAGATTGAAGCTGAGCTGGCAGTCAACGCTGATGACTTGACTCGTGGCAAACAACTTAGAGATAAGCTGTTCTCTTCGCCTAAGAAGTTCTTTGAGTTTGTCGAGGGAGTGAACGACGCATTTGAAAACAGCATACGCCTCTCGGCCTACATGACTGCTAGACAGCAGGGTGCTTCCAGACAGCAAGCGGCTGTGTTCTCTAAGAACATTACAGTAAACTTCAACAAGCAAGGTGAGGCTGGCCCAGCAATCAACACCATGTACCTGTTCTTCAATGCTGCCATTCAGGGTAACAAGAGGGTGTATGAATCCATCACGCGAGTGAAGCCACCCAAGAAAGCTGACGGAACTACAAGGGAATGGTACGAGAGAGCTACTGGAGCTCAGAAGATCGCAGCAGGCATGGCAGGATTCAGCGGCATGCTGACGCTGCTTAACCTCGCAATGAGTGGACGTGACCCAGAGGATGACGAGTTGTGGTACAACAAGGTCTCTGAGTACGACAAGCAGAGAAACATGATCATCTGCTACGGCCCTGAGCGTGACGACTTCCTGAAGATTCCATTGCCATACGGCTTTGGTTTGTTCAACAACATGGGCTTGGCCTTGGCGGAAACATCGACAGGAAACAGAAGCACAGACAAAGCTCTCATGTTCCTCGGCACATCTGCCTTCTCTGCCTTCTCTCCAATTTCGTTTGGTGGTGACGCAGACAACCCAGGTACGTTCGTGTTGCGTTCGTTTGCTCCGACCACCCTCAAGCCTTTCGTTGAGCTTGCCGAGAACAGAACATACTTCGGTTCTCCTATCACGGGAGAACAGCTCCCGTTCGGTACGCCAGTGCCTTCGTCGGAGCTGTCGTTCAGAGCCCCGCAGGAGATTCAATCTTTCTTCGAGTGGATGAACCAAGCCACAGGAGGTAGTCAGTTTAAGTCTGGATGGGCGGACTTCAACCCAGACTATACTTGGTACTTGTTCGAATACTTCGTCGGCGGATCAGGAGACTTCATCCTGTCTACAGGGGAACAGGCTCGCAACTTGGCAGAGATGTCTAAGCGATCTCTTGAAAAGGCTAAGGAGTCTAAAGATGTTGGTGAATTGGTTAAGGCTTTGGGATATGGATTCTCGGAGGAGGGTGAAGTGAAGATCAACTATAACGACATCCCAATCGCTAAGAAGATTTACGGTGAGGCTTCTCCATTCTATGACATTGAAGCCTTTAAGGATAACTCCATGGAGGTAGAGCAACTGTTTAGAGAAATCAAGGAAGACAAGATCATTGCTGAACCAGGTAGATACAAAGGAGTGCAAGAGTTGCACAAGGAATACCAACAGGCTAACAAAACACTCAAGGTGTTGAGACAAAGCTTGCGTGAAGCTAGAGATATCGAAGACTACATCGACAGACAGAACAGAATCTTTGACCTCTACGAGGCTCAGCGAAGAGTGATGGCTAGATATAACAAGAAATACAAGCAACTACGTGGACAAAATTAAAGACACTAAGTTGGGTGGATGGCTCAAAAAGAAAGCCCCTAACGTACTTGATACAGTCGGTGACCTCCTTCCAGATAAGGGTGGTCTCGGCATTGTAAAGAATCTGTTGAAGAAAGAGCCAGGTATTGATCCAGCTGAAGCAAAGGCGAAGATCGATGCTGAGGTTCAGTTTCAGAAAAACGTGACAGAACGTTGGCAAGCAGACATGAGCAGCGACATCAAGCTCGCGAAGCTTATCAGACCTATCATGCTCATTGTGTTAATAAGCGTGTTTGTCGTCACGATGTTCCTGGACTCTCTTGATAATCAGCCATTTAACGTGAAGGATAGTTACGTATCTTTGTTAGAAATCCTGATGCTCACTGTGTTCGGCGCATACTTCGCTGGTCGGACCGTAGAAAAGACTAGAAGGTCATGATCGACAACCTTAGCCACTTCGAATTCCTAATGCTTGCGATTACGCTAGTGGGCGGCTGGGTGAAGTTTCATGCAGATTACAACAAACTTTCTGCTAGGGTTGACGCCTTGGAGAACGACAACACAGAATTCAAAGAGGATGTTAAGCAGTTGCTGAAGGACATTCAGGAAATCAAGCTGCTTCTGGCGAAGAATCAGGTGCAATGAACTCTTTGTTCTTGGCGCTTTCTCTTGTGTCCGCACAAGACAGCTGCGTAGTTTTTGAGCCAGAACTCCCCTACGAAGTTAGGACTATGGGGTATGTGCCCAGCGAGCCTGAATGGACGGAGATAAACTACGTGGTTCATGTCCACCACACGGACAGCTTTCCAGACAGTTACATTCCAGACATCGTGGTGTATGACGCTCACGATCACCTG
>Ga0209645_1000249_pt1 | contig 29083 bp, 35 predicted proteins | sample ETNvirenome_6_30_FD_184070 | JGI IMG/M metagenome (GOLD analysis project Ga0209645, IMG submission 184070) | Marine viral communities from the Pacific Ocean - ETNP_6_30 (SPAdes) (version 2) | ecosystem: Environmental > Aquatic > Marine > Oceanic | place: Pacific Ocean | collected 2013-06-19
GACCCCTGTTTCTATTGCTACCGTTCCCGCCCCTGCGCCTACGATTCCTTCCAACAACCTTACCAACAATCCCGAACCTGTTTCCTCTAATCTAAATCAACAAGCAGGGACACCTTCATTCCCAATTCCGGGAGGTTCGGGAACAACCGTTGCAGGGACAGTCGGAACATACACCCCTGCATCCATTGGTGAGTTTTACAAGATTGCATCTTTCGGCCATGCAGAAGTGCCTACGGCTACCGCAGGTATCACTTACCAAATATGGGTTGATAGCGTATTGTTAATGGAATGGGCAGATTTTCAATGGTCGCCCGTCACACCGAAAATAGACCAATGGAAGTTCGATGTTCCTATCTTTGTTGAAAAGCAAATTGTTTTCCGTGTAATCAACAATACAGGTGTTGATGTCACAACAGGGACAATGGAAGCCTGTTTTGCAGGTTGGAGTGAACAAAAGATGGGCTTCTTGGAAACAGACAAGGTGCAGATTCAAAATGTCACCAATTGATAGGTGATTAAAAATGGGAAATACATACACAGGTTCTAATTCGGGTAAAGCAGGGTTAGAAATCACGGAGGCTGATGGCACACCCGATGTCTTCGGGGTATCAAAAATCATTGTTTCTAATGGAACATTAACCGATAATGGAAATGGAACAGTCACCTTAACCACAGGCGGTGGTGGTGGTGGTGGTAGCGGAACAGTCACTTCGGTTGAAGTAAGTGGTGGAACAACGGGATTAACCACAAGCGGTGGCCCGATTACCACAAGTGGAACAATCACCATTAGCGGTGTGTTAGAAACGGCCAACGGTGGAACAGGTCTAAATGCCATCGGAACGGCTAATCAATTCTTGAAAGTGAATGGTGCGGGAACGGCTCTCGAATACGCTACGGTGAACACAGGTGTTGATGGTTCGGGTGCGGCTAACCAAATAGCCTATTGGAGTGATACAGATACCATTACAGGGAATAATGACTTAACATGGGATGGACAGACCTTAAAAATCATAGATGCAAGCGATTCAACCCTTTTACAAGTGGAATCCACATCAGCAAACACAGGTTCAGCCCCCGATATTGTGTATTATGCTAACCGTGCCTCCCCTGCTAACGGTGATGATTTAGGAGTCATTGTTTTCAAAGGAAACGATAGCGATGGGGCGGCTCAAGAGTTCGCCCGTATTTCTGCCGAATCCAACGATGTGACCGCAGGTGGGGAAGACGGTCAATTAGATTTCCGAGTTTTCCAAGCAGGGTCAATCACAAGTCCGATGAGAATTACGGAATCGGGTGTTTTCGTCAATGTTGCTAACAATTCGGGTCTTGATTTCGTGGTTGATACTCAAAGCGTTGATTTCGCTTTCCAAGTGGATTCAAGCCAAGACGACATTCGCACTCAAGTCCCTTTCCGTGATGAAATAGAAATTAGAAGCACAGATGCAGGGGCGGCAGTAGCCCCCGATTTGAAATTGTATCGTAATTCAAGTTCACCTGCCACTAACGATGTTCTCGGTCAAGTTTTGTTTTCGGGTGAAGATGATGGTTCGGTTAAGATTGATTATGCTTCCATTACAGGTTTTATCGTGGATGCTGCCACCGCACAACCCGATGGTGCAATTGTTTTCAATTGTTTGAGAAACGGCACTTCCGCCCCTTACTTCGACATTGGTAAATTGGTATCGGGTGTCCGTGCTATGACCGTGAATCCAAACGGTTTAGACAACGATTTTATCGTGCAAACCACAGGACAAACTTTGGCTTTCAAGATTGACGGCTCGGCTGATACGGCTACTTTCAATGTCCCACTTACGATTAACGATTATACTTTACCTCTTGCCGATGGCGCAAACGGTGAAGTTATTACAACAGATGGTGCAGGTAATTTATCATTTGCGGCAGGTGGCGGTGGAAGCCCCGCAGGTTCGGACACGGAGATTCAATTTAACAATTCAGGTGCTTTCGGTGCTTCTGCAAGATTTACCTTTAACTCTTCCACTAACACTCTTTCAGCAGGGACGGCATTAGGGGGTTCTCCTGTTGATTTCCTTCAATCAGCAGGTGACGGAACATTGGGGGCGACAGTCGCAGGTGGAACAATCATTTCACAAGGAGGGGTAAGTCCTAAAATTGAACTCAATTTGAGTGATGGGATTATTGACCTTAACCAATTAGGTTTCAAAATGACTCCCGATGAATACCAAGTGGAACTCGGAAAAACCACGACTCAATCTTTCGGTCAAACGCAAAACACGATTTCGGGAGATGGAAGCCCACAGGTTGTTGATTGCTACCCATCTCAAGGCGGTTTCATCGTTGTTGATGGACTCGCTTCGGCCATAACCATCAATTTGACTCTTGGACAATACGCCACAGGTGGGAGTTATGATGCGACAGCATTACCTTACAACATACCGTCACAACCAACGGGAACGGTGGATGCAAACGGTTATGGAACATGGCAGATAGGCGACCAAGTGACCGTTGTTGCTATGTTAGCATCGGGACAAACCCCTAATATCAGCGTTCTATCTTACAATTCAACCCAAAATGGTGCGCCCGGTGCGCCTTCAACCTCCGCAAGCAGCGCACCAACAGACGACCCAAGCACAGCAAACTTGATTAACGGTGCGCTTGCGGATTCAACAGGAACACCGATTACCATAACTACAAATTACACAGCCAAAACTTTCATGTTGATTCAAAGTTTCACTAACTACCCTCCACCATTCGTAAGAGGCGTTGAGTGGGTCTGTATCGGGTGATTAACATGGGTGTCCCTGTTCTCGTTGGTGTTTGTCAGCAAGCAAGCGGAGGCGGTGGCAAAACTCTTACGATTGGTAGCATAACTTTCGCCACCACAGGGTATGGAACTACCACAAGCCAACCTATCAATCCTATTTCCGTTGGAGAGGCTTTAACCACGACATTAAATGGGGGCAACAGTTTCACATTTCCGACTGATTCTTTGGCACAATTTTATTCAAATAGCGACCCTACGCAACAAGTTTTCACAGGATTTAATTTGAAATGGGAAGCCGATAACTTCTTGGAAAGTGATTTGCCCTCCGATGGTGAAAATCAAATCGAATGGGAAGTGTCCTCTTTTTCCCCTGCAACACCTAATACGGGAATATGGTTTCTCGAAGGAGAAAGCACAGGCCAAATTATTCCTCCCAATGCCAAGTTCTTCGGGGCTAAATGGAATACAGGGAACGACTTGAATAGAGCCGATGTATGGGAAACTGCGCCCTTTGTAGGAGATGTCACTTCGGGTGGAATACCCATTCAATCCTTCATTATTAACACGGAGGGAACGAATAACAATAACACAGACCGAATAAGCAAACTCGCTATTGCATCCACAGCAGGTAGTGGCTCAACAACAACCTTTACCTTGACCGTAAGAGTCCTCTTGAAAAGCGGTGAGTTTGCTACGGGAAGTCAAACGATTACTGTTCCTTCCGATGCCGTTAAAGCAAATCTTACTACTGCTGTCCAACCTACTGTCACGCAAGTTAGAACTCAAGCCCTGCTTTCAACACCATTCGATAACACCTTCCCACAAACAGCACTTGACCCTTCCGAACAATTGGTTGCCGTTATTGCAGACCCATTTAATGCACCTTCTAACTCCATGATTTACGAAACATCGGGAACAACATCAGCAAGTCATACTTTCCAAGTGTCTTTTGATACCACTAACCTTACCACTTCCGACTTCCCCGAAGAAATGGATGTTCGTTATGTGATTACTGCATCGGGTTATGGCGCAGACGAAATTGGTTTCATTCAAGAAGACCTCTTTACATCAGCCGTCACATTTTTTGGACAAGATAGAAATGCCATCATTACAGGAGATATAACAGATGGCCCAACGGTTATCTTGGATGATGATTCCCAATTCAAAATTGTGACCGCCTTGAACAACGCTACATGGGACATTAGGGTTGAATTACAAAAGAATGATGGGACATTCCTCGCAAGCCCCGACCAAACCATCACGATGGCGAGTGATACCGTCATAAACCTGTGAAGGTTTAGATACCTGTTTCCCTAATGATGAAACATGACTCAAGGTATTGGTATTGGCGAAGAAGATGTGCGATTATTGCTTGATATTTTGAACAACCTCTCCATCAAAGGAAAAGATACTGCTATACAAATTGTCCGTATCATCATGGCTTTAGAATCCGCCCTCCCACAAGAAGGCGATACTTCCGAAGAAGAGTAAGGGGTATAAATACCCGTTAAGTGAACCACAAATCATGGGTTCTTACAATCAAACAGGCCGAAACAAGAAGGAATACATCAGCGACCATCCCGATAAGGAAGTCCATCCTCTCAATTGTGTTCCCGACAACCGACCTCATGGTTCTTGGACAAACGGAGTCAAAGCATGGAAGCGTGGCGATAGCGGTTCTTCCGATAGCGTAGTGGGTTGGTTCTCCCCACCCCGACACCGAAACAAGGGTTGGAAAACCCGTAAGAGTCGTCAAACTCGCTATAACCAATTCACCCATCCACTTGATGAAATCCAAGAGGAAGAATGATAGCGTGTGCGGTGCAATTCCAACCCTGTGTCCCAAAGAGGGGTGCAAGTATTGGGTTCGGATTGGAGAATGCCCTATGTGTGAGAAGAAGGCTTTAGATAACTAAGGCAACAATTCTATTTCATGTCCGACTTGATTGAAAGTGGCGATTCTGCCGAAGTCAAGGAAGCCCCTGCCGATGTTAAGGGTATGATTCAGTTTGCACAATGGGCAGTTATGGGCGTTATGGCTATCTTGGGTATCTCATTAGTCGGAATGCTTTTTGGCGAGCGTAAGACCGTCAAGAAGGAGAGCAAATCCGAGAAGGAAGATGAAGATACCGTAGCAGATTACGAAAAAGAATACCTCGATGGCGACATTTCCGATGAAGCATTAGATGAACATACAGTCGGAATCACGGCTTAAAATTGCCATTTTGTCACTTGGGGACTCCAAAATACGCATTGTATGACGGTCTTGATGCGTTAATTAGAAATAATCCAAGCGTCTTTGTTCAGTTTCCTCATCGCTTGAAAATGTATCAGCGACCCATGATGAAACCAACCGATACAAATTGTCGGTATAATCATCGCAACCATACCTGTCAATAATTTGGTCTATCAAGCCATCGTATTTTGCTACTGCACCTTCCGTCACAGTCAAAATCAGTTTGTGATTACAAATCAAATCTTCCACTTCACCTGTAAGTGGGTTCTCGGCATCCTTCTTAATCACATTGATACATTTCCCTGCAATCGGGACACGCCTATACGAAGCCCCACATTTGGTGCAACGGGTCTTTTGTTGTCCATAGGCTCTCAAATTACCTCGCATATCACGAATCAAGTGTCGGTTAATCAATTTCCCTGCTTGAATCTCGTTATCCACCGCCCGAATTACATTTCCTAACTCGAATTGTAGCATGGTCTTCTCTTTCATGGATTCTAAGGTGTTGTAAGGGTTGTTTAAGGGTGATTGGCAAGCATCGGTGGTTTCATGGGTATAGCCGAAGCCTTCAAACGCATTTATGCCGTTCTCTAACCTCGTTTCCACCGTTTCCACTCCAAGCGACTTCGTAGCCTCTTTCGCAATTGGTCGCTTCATAGTCCCCTCATAGAAGGAAATGGGGTATTGGTTCATGGTATCAACATTCAAAGCCTCTTTGTCAATTTCCGTAGGAATAATGGTCGTTGTCAAAATCAAAGGCGCATCCATCATTCCGCCACGATTAGCCGACAGGAATGATTTTGAGAAATTGATAAGGCCATCGAGCAGTAGTAAGATAGCGTCAATGTCGCCATCACAATTGCGTCTTTTAGCGGCATGGAAGTAAGGGTGTCCGTAGTGTCCCTTGATATTAGCAAACCCAATGATTCTCGACAGGATAGCCCCCGAAGTGTGCGGGGCGATTCCCATAATCAAGTGTCCGACTAAATCCTTGTAAGTATCGCAATTGTAAAACCTTTCCATGCCATAGAGCGTCACCAACAGGTCGTCAAGATACTTTGTAGTGTTGAATAGCCCTTCGGTGCAATTCATCGGAATAACCACATCTTGTGGCTTCAATTCCACCACATCATCTTCATGTTTCACATCGTAGCCTAACTCTTGAGCCTGTTTCACAGTAATGCCGATTTCCTTTGGCTTGAAATGCGTCATAGTAATGTCCACCATATCGAACCTAATCGTTCCATCACGGAAGGTGGAAATGTCGTTTTTATGCCTTAGAATGCCCTTGATTACATTCTCGCTCGTCTTCTCCCTACTGTTCATACCTTTGACTCCTTTCACCGCAGGGTTAGAACCTGTCTTCTTTTTGGTGCTTGCTTGACCGAAGACGGCATCATCTTCTTGATTCTCAATTTCATGGACTTGCTTCAAAGCCTTTTCCCACAGATGTTTCGGGGCGACCTCTTTCCACAATTCATCATCTTTACCCACCCATTCGTTGCCGTGAAATACGGTTTCTATTCCGCAACAAGAACCCTTCGTAGTGAACTCACTACATTTGGGACAAACTCTAATGCCCATTTGCATGGCATCTTCTCGTTTAGCGGCATCGGAAACTAACCTCTTTGCGCCAACCTTGTGTCCCACAGGGAACATCGTGTGAATCGGTGGTTTCATTTGTCTTAATTTGCTTCCTTCGGGTTTCCCCATTCTCGCCCCAATTCTGTAAGTCACTCTTGGTCTAAAATTGATGGATTTCTTTAACGACCCCAACGCACCAATCGCTAACAAGTTCCCGCTACCCGGTTGCGAACTTCCGTTTTTAACACTCCATTTTAGGATTTCTGCTCTTTTTCCTGTAATCTTGTATTTTCCATCTCTTGTAAGTTCGACATTCACAGCCAAGCGATAACAGATAGTTCGGGCATCTTCCGAGAGGATTTCTCCCTTCTCATTCAGCCCGTCCATTAGGGTCTTGAAGTCGTTTTCATCAATGTCGGATAGGAATGGAACAAAACAGGGTGCTAAGGGTAATCCTAACTCCACTTGCTTCATCGCTTCCTCAAATGTTTCGGGATATTTCAGCCCCTTTGCTTCGCAAACTTGTTCAGCCCACTCTTTCACATACGGACTTTCAAGGAGAATGTGATTGTTTTCCAAAAACTCACCCACAGGAACGAGGATTTCCCCTAAGTCCCAAATCTTTTCAATCTTGTAATCGGGGTCAGTAGGATATTGTAAATCCAAATCTTCAAAGCGTTCAATCGTCTTCGCTGAACCGTCTTTGAATTGGATATACGGCCCATCAATTGAGTCGCAGGGTGTCGAAACTGTTCCTTTTCCGGGTCTTTCATATTTCATTTGTGTTCCGATAATAACGAAGCCCGAAAGGGCGGTCATAGTAGCAGGGTGTAAGGAAGTAGTAGCCAATCCCGCTAACCTTGAGCGACCATAGCGTAATCGGAATCCTCCTGTTTCCATTGGAAGGGAGAAAATAGGGCGACCTGCGAGAACATCGGAGATAAACTTCTTGTTAGGCTTTACTTCGCTATCAATACCCTTTGCAGACCCTTTAGCGAAAGGTCGTAGCCATTCCCAACCATCGAGGCCGAGAGCATCCACATACTTCAAGATTTTAGGTGCTTTGAGAACCAATCCCTCACACACAACAAGAAGCATACCTTCCCTCACTTTGTTGGTCTTGACTCTTGGCAAATCACGCTGTCCTGTGACTTCGCCACCTACGCCTTCACCATCAATGTAAATCGGGCATGATTTCACGATAGTTTCAATTTCGGGGTTAGATGGTCGGTGTTGTAGCCCTCTCGCATACGCACCCGTTTCCTCTTTGTATCTTTCAACCTCTTCAAAAGTCATTAACGGATTTTTCAAATCAAAATCCCTGCGAAGAATATCAGCGATGAGAACGGAAAGAGCCTGTCCTGTTCCACCTGCGCTACGAATTGGCCCTGCAAACGAAATAGCGAGGGAATTACTACTGTTGGCATTGGTGATGAAACGAGCCGAAACAACGCCTTCAAGGGGTGCTACAAGGATTCCTTCGGTCAAAACTGCCAACCCTGCACATACACCGTGATAAATTGCTAACTCGGAAAGGAATTGGGTATCATCACCTTGCTTCCAAAGCCCTGTCTTTTTGGCTTCGGAAAAGGACTTTAGCGTATCTCCCCATGCGTATTTCCCTATTTCGTCCTTGAATCCCATAGATTTGCCCGAACCTCCGCAAGTGTAGCACTCGGAAGTCCAATTTCCTTTCTTGATTTGTCCACTTCCTCCGCAATCCGCACAATCCACAATCTTTCCAAACAAATACGATTCAGCACAAACAATTTTGGAAATCTCAATAGCCACTCTTTCACGGTTTCCATCGTAAATCTTGGTTAATTCTCTAATTTGGTCTGCTGTCTGTCGTGGATGAAGGAAATCCAATAGTTTTTGTGTGCGGTCTGCTAAGTCGTTAGCCTTTGGAATCTCCACAGACATTCGTGGGTCAAATCCTTTTGAACGGGCTTCCTCCGCAATCTCATAGATAGCGTCAGCATCAGCGTGTAGTCGCTTGATGTATTCAGCATACGCTACCATGCCTATTCATTGTCCGAAGGCGTATTTAAGTGCTTCAATAGCCCCAAATGAGGCTTACCCATTCTTCGGTTTCGGAGTGGTCGTGATAGGTTTCAAAATTGATACCTTCGGTTTGCCCCCTAATGGGCGGTGTAGCCGAAATCAATTCTAACTCCCTGCGACCACCACGCACCCCGTTTTCGATGTTGCGGAAGTAAATGAAAGCAATCGGTTTCAAGCCTTGACGCTTTCGCACTACGGCATAGAAAGGAGTATCAAGCGGTGCATCCATCATGGCTTCATAAAATCCACTACGAGAAGGGTATGTCCATGAACCTAACTGCTCACCAAGCGTAGCGGTTCGTGATTTACCGTATCGCTTAGAATCCCATGCTTCAAGGAAATGAGGCGTTCCAATCACCCAAACATTTTCACCTGCGGGAGTGGTGCGACCAATCATCTTTGCTTTCGCCATAACATCGGTAAAATGACGAGGCTTAATAAAGATTCCTCATTGAACGATAGCGTAAAGGTCTTTTCCACGCAGAAGTAGTAAGCCCACACCTATACCTGTCGAGAGCATGAGGCTTTTCTTGGGGTCGTTAGGGAAAAAGAACAATTCTTGAAAATCTTGAGTCGCACGGAACAAACAAGAAGCGGCCACGAATAGCACTACGCCATCCAAAACACCTAACTTGTTTTCCGCTTGACGGATTATTGCAGGGAGAGCCATACTCAAAGATTATTGAGCCGACTATCTAAAAACTTCAACGAAGGTTTTCAATTTCACGAATGGCTTCTTCACATTCAGTAAGGCTACGGCCAAACTCCATGTCTGCATGATGAGAGCCTTCAAAGCCATGCTCACTACACAAGCCATTCAATTCATCAATGTGATACAAAATATCTTCAAGTTTTTCTCGAATATCGAGCAGTTCTTCTAATTTGTCAGCCAATTCACGGAGGTCGTTTGCGTCCATGACCTGTGGTAAATGACTTGGGTTAATAAAGATTCCTATACCTGCACTTCGGCCACCCAATGCGTAGTCCTACCATCAGCCGTAGCCTCTTTGATAACACGATAGCCTAACGGGTCTTTGCGTTGGGAATACACCTTGAATCTAAACTTGTAATCACCTTTTGTGCCATCGGGCATTTCATAATCACGAATAGTAGCCCCTCTTGCATCGTAAGAAGCCTTGATAACCCACAAGGAAGCATCATAGAGCCTTCGCAATTCCTCATCATTCAATTCATGCACGAAGCGATGGGGTGAAATCTTCGCAATATACAGGGCTTCGGCTTTGATGTAATTTCCGATTCCCGCTACGACCTTTTGGTGCATCATCGCTTTAGTCACATTGTAATGATTGACCTTGCGAAATCTTTCAGCCCACAAATCAAAGGAAACTTCCTCGTTCAAAATGTCGGGGCCAAGTGCTTTTTCGAGTTTTTTAGAGAGTTCTTGCTTGGATATTTCGGGGTTTAACACCTTGAATGTCCCAAAACGCCTGTAATCTTTGTAATGAATCAATTTCCCATCCTCTCGTTCAAAGGATAGACGACCATGTTTCGGAGATTTATTTTGGATTCTCCAAGTCCCACTCATTCCAAGAGTATGAAAGATGATGAAACCGTTGTCCATAGTCCAATAGATAAACTTCCCTTTACATTGAACGGATTCGACTTTCACAGGTAATGAATCCACGAAAGCATCAACATCATTTCGGACTTGCTTCGCACGATAGGATTCATCGTAAAAGTCAATGGAGGTCAATTCACGACCTGCAAAGAATTGATTCAAACGGTTGGTGATACGCTTAACTTCGGGGCCTTCGGGCATGAGTAATGATAGGCTGAACGCCTATTTTAATCCTCACTCTTGCATTTCTGCAAAACGGTCACTCAAGAGAAGAAGTGCCGAAGCCCATAGACCTACGAAAATGCCCAAGTTTTCATCGTGCATAGTGTAAATGGCAATTGAACCTACGATTGAAGCGAGGCTTGCGAACAGACCAATTTTTCTCCAATTCATTGTTCATCACCTGCATTCATCAAACGCTCAATCAAGTCAGCCTTCTTGCCGTCAAGGGATAGTCCCTTTTCCTTCAATTGTGCTTTCAATTCTTTGACCGTCATATCTTTGAGAGAATCCTTCAAATCATCGGCTCTTTCACTTAGAGAAGTGTCCAAATCGCCATCTTCTGCGAAATCCTTTGCGGTATCAATCACCGCATCTGCGACTTCATCAATAGCCTCATCCAATTCAATGTCAAGTCCTGTCTTTTCCTCAACAAACTCTTCGATTTCCTCAATGATTTCATCTTTGTTGTTTCTCCATGCCTTTTCCAACATAGCAACGAGGGCAAGTCCACCGCCACCTGCGGCAACCATTGTTGCTGAATCGGGTAAATAACCTGCGCTTCCAATTGAAGCAAGGGCTGTTCCTAAAAGTGCTATTCCATCTTGTAGTGCATCACGCATTGATTGGCTCATAACCTCTCAATACTCATACCCTCTATTTAATCCTTCACACCCGATTTTTTAGATAGCGAGAACACCTAAAAGAATGTATGGCTAATCAAGCGGTCACAGGAATTATCGTATTAGCAGTAGTCGGAATCGGTGGCTACACATACATGAAATCAAGGGACACGACCCCTGTTGGATTAGTCGTTGTCAAAAATGTAGGTGAAACTGCATCATTAGGCTCAAACACGGATGGAGATGTTATTTCCTATCAATTAGTGGAGGGAACATTCCGTGAAGACGAATCCTCCATCGGAGTGGCTTCTTTAAGCGCAGACGAACCTCTTTTGGTTGTTTTCTCTAATAATGAACCTGTAAGTGCCAAAGTAGTCAAAGTGGAAGAATGGACTCACGATGAAATGGATTATACAGATGAAATGGAACGCATCGAGGCTTGGAATGCTTACTGCGACAATATCATTTCCCTAATGAATGAAGTAGGAATGCCACCCGAAGCCATTGAGGAAGTCGAAAATAGTAAGCAAACAAAAGAAGATATGAGAGCCGAGTCAATTTTTGGCCCTGTTTTAACTCTTCAATCACATTTTGTGTGGTGATGTAAATGGATAAGCAAGTTCAATACTTGAAGGAAGAAAAACCTCTTCAAAATTGGTATTGGGTAGGGCTTGCTGTTTTCGTGGGTTTGCTTTTTGCAGCCTAATCGGAAAACTTTCCCCACAACAGCGAAAACTTTCGCTACCAAAAAGGTATTTTAATTGTGAAATCAAATAATTCCCCCGTTTTTCATTTTTACCCCCTCGATATGGCTTGCGCTCATATCCACCGAACACTTGTGGGAGAACCCTCAAGTAAGATGCGTCATTTTTCGTCAGTCAATGAGTATTCAAACACAAATCGCTTTGGTGCGGGATATGTTCTCTTTTCATCAGTTAGATAAGTGATAACGAATTGAATGTCGGCTTTCCTCTTGGTCTTACCTGCGGTAAAATCTTTCTTAGGAATGTAATTCATGTTGAGTCGTGATTCATAAGTGGTCGCTACGCTACTGTTGATTCCTTCAAGAGTCAGTCCATATCTTTCTGTCATTTTCTCAAGCATAGATACTGTGTAAGGTGGTGGAACACGATTGTCCGTTTTCATTTGTGCCATTACGGTGGCATTCGTGGAAAACCGATTCATTAGTGCCGTATCTTGGATTCCCAATGATTCCAATTTGCTTTTTACGAGATTCATAATAGGCTTCTGCCAATACTGTAAAGTTTCTCCCGGTGTAGCGAATGTTGTTCCAAAATTATACACATTTACATCCCAATAGATTTCGGCATATTCGATGTTCCTTTTCTTTTTATTCTTTGGAGATGCGGCATCGGGGCCACTTACATTATTGCCTCCAAGCACATTACCTTGTGGATTTTTCAAATGTCCGTAGTAATGCAACACTAATTTTTCTTCGGGAATAAACTGCGAAACCCATCTTCCATTTTCCTTCTTAATAATCGGGCTTCCTTTGTATTTTTGCTTACTCATTGTGCGAACCGTAGTTTTCAATTCTTTGGCCGCTTTGCTTGCTGAATCTCCCCGACTCATCTTGGCTAAAAAGTCCTCGATTTTGTTAATGGGTTGTCCTACGAATTGGAGAGCAGTTCCCTCTTTTCCCTTAAACTTGACACCAAGTAATTCACCGTATTTGCGAACACTTCTGCGTGTGGTTTTGGCGATTTTTGCGGATTTTTCAATACCCCAACCGTTTGATTGCATTAAACGCAAGGCATAGAGAACCCTGTTTTGGGTTTCGTCATTTGGTTTCCATGCCATGTTGAATCACTTGTCCTTTTCCCTATCTAATCCTTCGGAATATCGCCATCGCTTCTCGCATTTTCTTGTGAACGGTGTAGTGTCCTGTTTTCTCCACCGTGAAGCCCATACAAAAGAAGTGAAAGTAGTCCTTCCGTGCCACATATTCAATCATGTCTTTGATAGGTTCTGCCGACCTTTCCTCCCACGGTTTGTCGGGATGCCTTTCGTTGTAAATTGCACACAGGAACTCATATCGCTCGTCCCATTCCATCGTCCGAAGTGCAACCTTAAACTTGGGGAAGTAATAGGTCGTAAGATACGCCCATGAGAGGTCTTGAGTGTCCATCTTAGTTATCCCCCTCGATTCGATGAACGACAATATCGCCACCACTCCACTTTTCCACTACATCGCCACCGCAAGGTCGCTTCAATTTTGTCATGGCTTGCCATGTCTTGAAATGGTTGAGTGATTTAGCAAACTTCGCAATATCTTGTTGCTTTCCTTGTGCTTGCATATCGTTGAGTCGGAACTTGCTCAAAATCTTTCTATTCAATTCGATGATTGCGTAGTCCACCGAACCGTTGAGGGCGGCTCGACTGAATGATGAAGTCAAGGTTTCTAATGACTCTTGGAATAATTCGGAAGCGGAGTTAATATCTTCCATTTCCAAACTCTTACGCCCACGAAGTCGTGCAAATCCCTTTATCAAGTTTAGGAACTCCGCCCATTTTCGGTAATCGGTTTTCCCTCGTTTAGCGAAAGCATCCTTAAACTCTTCTTTGGCTTCAATGTCTTCAAACAAACCTGTAATGAGGAACTTCCACACATCTAATTCGGGTTGGTAGCGGGACACTAATTTGAGATATTCTCGGAAAAAGACCCGTAAATTGTTAATTTTGTCCCTCGACCCGGTTGATTTTGCCTTCTTGTCCATGTTCGCCATAATCTTGTCTTTGATTTTAGCAGTAGCGTCAGCACCATTACTCAAAGTAGGCTTGGCAAAGATAAGCGTTAGCCGAGAAATAATTGGCATCGTGTATTTTCCAAAAGCGGCAAGCATTTCCTCCTTCTTGTGGTCTTTTTCGTTCCAATAATTAGGAGGGTTGCCAAAGAATGCCATGTTGAGCATCGCATGACGGGTCACATCTAACTTGCCTTTCTGCAAATTGTAGTGTCCATCTGTCATTACATTGAGCATTTCACCGAAAACATCTTCTTCAAGTGTTTGAAACTCCGAGAATACAATCCTGTCGTGATTCATCTTCGGAAGCAAACCTAATTCAATTGAGTTCAAATCATCGGACGACATAGCACCAAACATGGCGGCAAATGTGGAGAGTTTTCCTGTCCCTGCCATACGGCAACGGACTAACGGATTGATTACCTTATCCACCAAATGATTCTTGCCTTCGCCCGGATTTGTAATCAAACCAATGTGAATCATATCCTCCTTATCGAAGGGTGATAAACAATAGAGCAAGATGGCTTGTTTCAAATCATCGTCAGCGTAAATGTCTGCCCATAGACCTTCGTTATCCATCATCACATCGAGTGGATTGAGAGGCCGTTTGTAAGGCGTTCCATCTTCCCGAACATCGTCAATGACTGTCTTGGCACATTCAGCAATAAACGCTTCCACGATTTTGTCGTCAATTTGCGCTTTGTGAATATCTTCTGCCCATGAGATTTCGTCAATAACGAAGACCCGTTCCGATTTGAAATTGGCGAACAGTCCTTTGATTTTGATTGCTTTACCGTCCGAAAGTGATTTCCGAATGATGGTATCATACTTCGTAAGCATTTCCGCTTTCAAGCCCGAACCAAGTCCGTATTTCTCGTTGCAGTTATGCGCTACACATTGAACGGAGTTTTCACCGTCCGATACCGCAAACCGTATGAGAGTCCTGTCCTTGCCCGAATCCTTAGTGGAAACACCTTTGACTTCTCGTTTCGTGATTACGCCTGTTCCTTCTGCCGTTTTACTCGTCACCAATTCCGAAATAATATCGAGAACATTGGCTTGATGAGCGACAATGGGTTGTCCTTTGTTAAGAGGATGTTTCCCTTCAACGACCTTTTTCACAAAATCGTGAACCGAAGAAGGAATCATAATAACCACATTGTCCTAACGCCTATTTGAAGGGTTGCAGACAAGCGTAATCCAAAGAGTGCTAACGGTGGCCTACACCGAGCCGATACCGAATCCCTGCCGAAGCGGGGTAATCATCAATACCGACCCGATGCAGACGGGGGTTATCATGCAGGGAGGGGAAGCCCCACAGATTTTGACTCGGAATGGACTTGAACGCTTACGCTAACGCTTATTAAGGCGATTGCACAATCAGTCAAGAATGACTTCACTCAGGCACTTGGTCGGCAGGGATTGGTGGGATTACCACATCGTCACCTGCACCGTCAAGGCGAAGAACCATCTTGTTGAATTGGCGACCACTCTTTTCGGAGGTTTGCTTGGTTCTCAAGAAAGATACCGCAAGTGGAAGGGAGTTTCCGTTAGCGGCCTGTGCCTCGATGAATTGAGAGAAATGGTTGGTTTCGTAGCCACCGACCCAAAGGGTGACTCTTCGACCATCGTTGTTTGTGTCAATGAGATTAACTGCGGTGGAAACTCCATACTCGCCTTCAATTCCTTCGTTGTAGCCCTCGACAATGTAGCCTTGATAAAGAGTATCAAACTCGGCCTTCATCTTCTCACGCATTGGGAAGACGGTTTCTGTCTTTGGTGCTTGTTCTGCGGCTTCTGCCAAAAATGCTTCAATTTCGCTGTTCTTGCTCATGTTTTTTCACTTCCTGTTTTGTTTGTTCGCCCCATGTTTTGTTGCGGGGCTGATTTACTACTTGTCCGAAGCCCTTAATAAAGGTTCACAGGGCAGAAAGCGGTAGTGATGCTATCCATTAAATACTCGTAGCGATAAAAGGGTATTATGCTGTGGCTTAATACTGCTACGGGGGAAGAGATACAATCCCCTAAACGCCCCTCTCCCGCATGGGTATCTATTGTGGAGGTTGAATCCGATGGCCTCAATGTGGATAGCACAATAGATGGAGTCCTTACACTCATTACAAGTAGTGCCGTTAATCCTGTTAGTTTCAACGATTTTAACAAAGTAGGCAAGACAGGCTTGGACATCTTTGCTAACGAAAGATATTGGCTAAGTCGCTTACAGGAATTAGGTTTTCCTTACATTACTACCAAAATTGCCTCCGATGGAACACTCGAAATCCGTTATGACGAAAGTGCTAAGGACGATACTTCTAAAGATACTATACGCACGAAGGGAATAACATCCTCCAATCCCGACTTGAAAATAGGTGGTGGAAGACAAACTTCGGGTAAAAGTGGACAAAAAGGGCCACCACAACCCGGCCCCATGCCCGATGATGGTTATGGTGAACCAAGTGACGAAGAAGGCGAACCAAGCGATGAGGAAGGAAAACCAAGTGACAAACCCTCCGATGAGCCAAAGGAGATAATTGATGAGAATACACCCGACCCCGAAGAAGGAGAAAGGGATGCTTACAAAGAAGGTCAAGAAAATGCTGAAAAGGTTTCCAAAGAATTGAAAGACAAAATGAAAGAGAGGATGAAGGGTGGAAAACCCGATGGCAAAGGAAAACCTGCTGATGAAAGCGGTGAAGCAAGCGGCCCTGCACCCGATGGTAGCGAAGGTGGCGCACCTGCCGAGAATCCCACAGGCGAAGGCGGTCAAGGCACAGGAGATAGTCAAGGAACACCATCGGACGGTCAAGGTGGACAAGGCGATAGCGATGCTCAAGACGGTCAAGGTGGCGGTGGTGATACTGAATCCGATTCACAAGGTCAAGGAGGCGATGGCGATGGCGATGGTGGAGATTCCCAAGACGAAGGTGAAGGCGGTGCTGATGGCGGAGGTCAAGGTGAAGGTGAGGGGGACGGTAGCGGTCAAGAAGGAAACTGCGACAATTGTAGCGGTGAAGGTTGCGAAGATGCTGAATGCCCATTCCCCGAAGGTGGAGATGAAGACGGTGCTGATGGCGATTCCGAAGGTGGAGATGAAGGCGAAGAAGGTTCTCAAGATGGAGATTCCGATTCCGATTCTCAAAGTGATGGCGATTCCGACTCCGAAAAAGAAGGTGGAGATTCCTCCGATTCCGATTCAAATGGGGAAACAGCCGATTCAAACCCGGACGAAAAGGGCGAAAAAGGCGATGAAACGGGAGATTCTTCCGAAAAGGGTGATTCCGATGGTGACTCGTCTTCAACAGATGGCGATTCCGAAAGCGGAGATTCGGGCGATTCCTCCGAGCAAGGCGATACTGATGGTGGAGAGGGGGATGATGGAGATGGGGACGGTCTTGGCCTCCCTCCCGAAGACGAAGATGCGTTAGACCAATGTGTTGAAGAAGCCGAAGATGGTCGAGATGCAGCACAACAAGCATTCCAAGAAGCCGATGCGGAAGAAGCAGAAAAGGCATCGGACGAAGCAAGACGGGCGGCAGATGAAGCGTATGATATTGTGGATGAACACGAAAAGGAAAACGAAGGAAACGACCCATTGGACAATGAAAAGGTGCAAGAAGCGATGGATTATGCCGATGAAGCGGAAGAGTTTGCTGAATTAGCCAAAGAATTGGAAGAAGAAATCCGTGAATTGTTTGAAGAAAGTGGCCTTGATGAAGAAGATTACGAAGAGTTCAAAGAAGGACTACTTGATGAGTTATTTGGCGAAGATTCCGAGTTTGGAGATGAATTAAGCGAACAGGAAAAGCGCATTCAAGAAAAATTAGAACGCAGATTAGCCAAGATGAAAGGACGAGGAACGATTCGTTGTGTCAATTGGGAAACAGGTGAAATCAAATCCTATCCCGAAAATGAAGAAATTGGCGATACATGGATTCAAATTACTTCCTTCTTTTCTCCGTTTGAAACTCGCAACGGTGCGCCTATCGTGGTTGATAGAACAATTGCAGGTGCGGTGGAGATGGCGGAAAAACTCGGCATTCGGGTCAATCGAAAAGATAAAACTTCCGCTTCCTTCCGCACTCAAAATGAGGACTTTATTGAAGCCCTACGCAAGATGCGACAATTTGATGTTGATGTTGCGGGAGATGGAGTGAGCATTACCTATTGATTCGTTGCCTTTAGATAACGGGAACGACAAACTATGTTCATGTCTTCTCAAGTATGGAAAGAGGAATGGAACAAGTTCACTCCCGAAGCCATTGAAGAAATGAAGCGATATTCCGACCAAACCCACCTTCACCGTGAGTGGATGTGCTATGTGTATGAAAAGGATGGTCGTTATCATTTGGGCGAACCTTCTTACGGTGATGAGTCCCGAATTGAAGTCAATCCTAACGAAAAAGCAAAGGAAGATTCATCAAAAGGATTAAGCGAGGGAGAGCGAAAGTGGACTATTCACGGCCACCCTCTCAAAGATGGCAAAATCTATACAGGTCGTCAATACTTCTCATCAACCGATATTCTGCAAGAGTTTATGAAGTCAAGGGACAACAACGAAAAGGTCGTTCAGTATGTCGTTTATCCCCATCAACAACAGAAACAAGGACAAAAAGTAATCCACAACCGAGTTCGTATTCTCGTATTCCCAAATCGTGATATTCTGTGGAAGGCTATGAAAATGAGCCATCCGAAAATGACTGAACAAGATTTCATGGCGATTTCCGAAGAGAACGGCTACAACAAGAACGCTATGGACGGTTCTTTGAAAAATGACGCAGGTGTGGATTGGTTCGCTTTCCAAGAAGCACTCGGTAAGTTAGGGTATATGGGAATCATTGACATTGAAGGCCCTCAAGGTGGAGTCAAGGTTGATGCGGCAGATACCAAGTTCGTTCAAAAGAGCGAAGGAATCTCGATGCCGAAGTTTTCCACTATTGCTCTTGTCGCTGTGGGTATCTTTGCTCTTAGCAGATTATTTTCGGGGGAATCCGTAATTCCTTTCATGGTGGAAGAAGGCTTTGATGCCGAGTTTGAGTCGCCCCACTTTTGGAAGTGAGGGTATGGACAATCGGGCAATCTTAGCGTTGGCACTCGGTAGTATAGGCATTTTTGGATTTTCTGCGATTTCAAAGGTTAAAAGTCGGAATACAACCGGGCTGTTGCGTGACGAACTTTCTGCGGAAGAAGAAAACCTACTCAAAAATGCTGAAATTATTGGCGATTATCTTTCACACGGCTATGGTGGGACAGCATTTCGACTCCCCGATGGTAATGTTTTGAAAATTGTATCGTTAGAAAAGTCGCTACCACCACCTTACAACAAATTGAATACCGACCAAGCCGACTTCTTTGAAGCACTTCACAATGGCGATTTAACCTTCAATGAAGATATGGTGGAAATTAAGCACTTTGGGAAAGGTCGTGCGTGGGTGAAGATGGTTAGTTTAGTCAATTCCGAGAGTAAATCTCCCGAACATCAATTATCCGTAGGTGAAAAGATTGCTTATTGGGTCATGGAGTATGTTCCCACAATTGGCAACGGTGAAATGTCCCCTGCAAGAGTTAAGGGTGGAATCCAATCCCTTGAAAATTGGGGTCAAAAGAATGGTTGGCTTGTCCAAGATTTCAAAGATACCAATTATGGTGAACGAAGCGATGGCTCATTTGTCATGTTTGACCCTTGGGTTGAACCTCTTGAATCCCGATAATGAGTTCCTTCATTAAGTTTTCAATCGGGGAATCATTATCGGATGCTTGAATGACTACATCGAACCAATCTAAAGGAATCTTGTCCACTTCTGCTTCCGATGGGTCAGTCCTGTTGTTCCAATGCACTTCCCAATCATCACCGTAAGTATTTTGTAATCGGGATTTCTGCAAATCTTCTGCAATATCCAATTTGACGAGTAGCCATCCATCTTCTTTTAGGTTTTTGGCCTCATTGATGAATCTAACATCATCGCAAACCACAAAATCATAATTCTTGGCTTGCTGAATTACAGCGTCTAACCATACAGATTCACGGATTTCACGCATTTTCATGCCAATTTTTTGTAAAAGTGGTCTGTCCTTCTTCGTCATGCCGAATAATTCACGACCTACACGCTTTACCTCACCTGCCATCGAGATGATTTCAAAATTGAGTCCCTGTTCTAAGTGCGAAGCCATAGTCGTTTTCCCACTTGCCATTTTGCCACAGATTCCTATTTTCATTTTGAATACTCTCCATGAGGGGGTCGGCACATGAAACAAACCGAATCTTTCGTTAGTGCGGGACGAGGATATTCGACTTCGCAAATACGACATTCTTTCATTTCCATAGCATTCACCGATTGTTGATAATTGACTTTGATACATAGGTTGGTAAAACTCTTGCCAAAGGATTGTTCGACATACCTCTCTCAAAGTGGAACATGAAACTTGGGTCAATAATGTAGGTGTGGCCTTCATCACTACTTGAACGCACACAACGACCCGTCATTTGAGCCAATTCAACGGCTGTCATCATTTGATACCATTTAGGGTCATTTTCTGCCTTCGTTTTTACTTGAATATCGCCAAGTGGCCCGAAGGGGACTTTCGCAATAATTGTGAAATCAACCATCTTCCCATCAAACCCTTGATTAGCATAGGTGGAGATGAGTATTTCATTGTTCTGTTCATCTTCAAACTCTCGGAACACCGCATCACGCTCTTTTGGAATCTTAGAATGTTGCCTCAACCTTGCATACACCAACGGGTGATTATCTTTTAGAGCCTCCACGATGCCATTTTCAATGTCGTCAGTAAAGGGAAGAATCAATCCCTTCTTTTCGGGGTATTTTTTAGCGATTTGAGCGATAGCATCAGCACACTTTTTGTAAGATTCTAAGCCTCTTTCCTTTCTCGACAATTTTCCACCCTTAATGTGTGTATAAATCGGGCGATTTTGTTCAGGGAATGGTGAATACTCCACTTTGATGTAGGTTGTTTCATCGGGTTTCAATCCCAATTCACGACCAAAGATTTCATAGTCAAGGATTGTTCCCGACATCATTATTCTTTGGTGTCCCAATTTGAACAACAAATCCTCCGCATAGTCGGCTACCTTCAACGGTTTCAAACCTACCCATGTTGGATATTCGTTGTTTTCATCCACTTGATACACCCAATTTTCCCAATCAGTCGCAATAGAAGCCAACAGGTCTTCAATTTGAGCCGCACAATTGGAAGCATAACTCAATTCTCGCTTATCATACTTCGTTTGAGCATCTTTGTTCTTCATTCGTTCCTTGACTTCATCACGGAGAGCAAACAAATACCGTCCGAAGGTCTGCAACGCTTCTTTTCGTTTAGCAGGTGGTGTATTGAGAGTCATAGAAGTCAATTTAGGGATGCCAAATGCACCGTTTCCATCGAAAACCTTCAAGATAGTTTCTCGCTGTTTTCGGTATTCTTCCTTCTTTCTCTCGGATTTTGCATTCGAGATGTCCTGTTGCGTAGGCAATCGGAACAATTTTTCCAACATTCTTTGTGATACAGTCAAACTGTGGAAACTCATCATGTTGTTTGCCAATTGGTGTGCTTCATCAACAATCAAAAACGGTCTTTGAGGCAAAACCTTACCCGATTTACCCATCGCCATCATATACGCAGTATTACCCACGAAATACATCGCATTCTGCGCTCTTGTTAATGCCCCGAAATAACTACACATTCCATTAGGGTCAGCATTGAAATCATACATTCCCATATCATTTTTTGGAGTCATTTTAGTGCATTTGAATCCCTTAGCATATTTGCATGGTGCAAGGGCGGCAGAACAAGTTTCGGGGCTTTTATCAGTCGCCCGTTCCAATGCCTCTTGTGCGACCTTTACATCATCACAACCCGCTTCCACATCAAGAAGGCAATCGTAGTTTCCACGACCCATTACGGACTTCATATAGGGCATTTCCTTGAGGTATTGAGCCTGTAATCCTTTCAAGTGGGTCACGATGTAGGAAGGAACACCGAAGGCTTGTGCTATTGACTTTGCTAACGCTGATTTTCCACTTCCTGTGGGACATTCTAAGACAATGTTCCGATAGCCTTCTTTGACGGCTTCCATCATTGGCCCTAAAACCTGCTTTTGAATATCTCGTAGTGGGTGAAAATGGGTATCTTGTGTCAAACCATCATAGTCAAAGTCAATCGGCTTCGTATCTTTCTCAATATGAATCTGTTTGAACCCTGCACCTGTTTCCGAAGGTTCGTTCCATTTTACTACGCCTACCTTTCCAATTTCGGATTCATCAGCCGCTTGCTCTAAAATAGGCAACCACTCGCCCAAATTAAACTCGTCCATGTTTTGTAAATCATCAATCGTCAATTTGGTTTGCGTCTTCTCCTTCTTTTTCGCTTCGACAGGATTGTATCGTTCCTCACCATCAACAAATAGCGAGAGGCGATGCTTTTTACAAAACTTCTCAATCACGACAATGCGTTGTGAATCTTCGGGAAATGCACCCTTGAAGTCCTTATTGCGAAAGTCGTATTCTAAACCAAGATTATTTTTCAATTCGTGGCGATGCGGAAATGTCTTCCCACATACTCTAACGACAATGAAACCCATGCTTTTTGGATTGTTTGAAGCCCTATATCAAGGATTGCATGATTTAGATAACAAGACCTTCAATGATAGGTCATGCTACAAATGTTTTCCGCAGGTTTCAATATCCCTCACCCACGAAAAGCCTATCGGGGCGGGGAGGACTCCTACTTGGTATCATCTCCCACGAACTCCACTATTGCGGTAGCAGACGGTGTTGGGGGTTGGGAATCTAAGGGGGTGAATCCGAGAGCATTTGCCGATGAGATACTCCGAAAAACCTATGATTTCATCAAATCGGGAGAAAAAGAACCTAAAAATGCCATTTCAGCATCGTTCCCACTTTTGTCGGAAGTCGGTTCGGCAACAATTTGCGTTGGAAAATTAGATTCGGACGGAGTTTTTCGTGTTGCCAACATCGGAGATTCGGGTTTCATGGTGATTCGTAATGGCGAGATTTTGATTCAAAGTAGCGAACATCAGCATTCGTTCAATTATCCTTACCAATTGGGAATCGGACATGATGGAGAGCCTCATGGTGCAGACCGTCCCGAAGATGCGGAAGAGTATTCCTTGCGATTACAGAAAGGAGATTTCATCGTCATGGGAACGGACGGACTTTTCGACAATCTGTGGCCTCAAGAAATTGTGAATTACATCAATGAAGAACGACCCCATCCAAAATCACTTGCGAAGGGATTAGCGGAGATGGCTTTTGAAGAATCTCAACGAAAAGACAATTCTGTTCCATTCTTCCATCGAGCCAAATTAGCGAAAGAACCCTACGGAGATTATCAAGGCGGCAAAGAAGACGATATTTCCGTAATTGTTTCCTATGTGGATTAAAACCGTGATTTTGCATCTGCGGCTACTCAAGTGGACGGATTTCGACCTCGAATCCGAGATGAAAAACAGGGCAGTTTATCTTAGATAGTCGGGGCAACAAGATATTTTCATGTCGTTCATGGATATGCCACAGAAATACTACGAAAAAGAAGGCTTCCTTTCGCTAAATGGAATTGGATATACTGCCGCACTTGCGGTCACATTTCTTGGGATTCCACTTGTTTTCCGTGCAAGCAGAACAGGTAAAACACCTGCTTTAGCCATTGTTGGTGGCGGTGCGCTTGCTACTTGGGGCTACTTGAAATCATCGGGCGTTCTTTATTGAGGGTGAACATGATGAGTCCACAAACTATTGCGAAACTGATTGAGTTTTTGAAGAAGCAAAAGTGATTATTCCTTAACTTCCCACGACCACACCATGCGCTCGCCTGTCGTTATTTCGATGTAGCATTTAGCACAAGGCCACCCATCATCAACCTTTGTTCTTTCATCTGTGTAGCCCTTCTTTTGGCACACAGGACAAGATACCAATTGAGGCATCATTCTCCCACCGAATAGTTAGCGAGGGCTTCGTCAATTGTCAAGACCCCATCTTCCACATCAATGGTGAAAATACCCTGCGGGTAGCAAACGCCCTTCCAATCACAATAACTGCAATTCCAATCACCGATTTCAGCCAATGGCTTCTTGCCATGCTCGTTATACTTCGTCTTAGACAATTCACCCATGTTGAATAGGCGTTCCGCCTTCTCATCGGAGTATCGCAGGTCAAACTCTCTTGGCGGAGGGGTGTCCTTCTTCAAGTTTTCCAATTGCTGATAATAACGCTCTCGCATCATGTCAATAGTCAAGTCAATAGGCCGTGCTTGCACTCCCCATTCAAGGGACTTCTCAATCTTTGGCTTGATTTCATTCCCGTTCATGTCCTTCACCACGATACGGCCTTCGTAGCCATCGCTCAATTCGACACGGAATGACTTGTGGCTTCCATTATCACGGCTAATGTAGCAAATTACAAAGTAAGGGATTTCAACATCGTGAAACTCTTCAAAGGTCTTTCGGGTGTGCAAATAAAGTGCGGTCTGCATCAAGTGTTCAATTTGAGGGAATCCGTGTTCATAGGTGGAGTCCTTAGACCCATTCATCACCTTCTTTGCACCATAGCCCCACTTGGACTTGACTTCAATGCCAATAGCCTTTGTGGGGTCAATGTGCATTCGTGGGACTCCATCATTACCTGTTCGCATTTCCGACCATCGCACGATAGCATCCACTTCACCACTTAGTATGATTTCATCATCGGTGTCGGGATTCTTAGCGATGTTCTTACGAATCTTAGCGTTTTCCTCAAGCAATACCCCTGCCTTGCGCCATGCGTCTTGCAGACCTTCTTCGGCCATGTTCCCCAACATAAAGATGAATTGGTTGTTGTCGCCCGGTGGATTAGTGCGAGGCACACGCTTCTTAGAATACCAAACTTGACGGAGGCACTTCCCTACAAGGACTTCTTCGCCTCTTTCGTTAATCATCTTTGCGGAAGCACCTGTTGGATTTACACCACCAAGCGATTCTCGATACTTGCCTTGTCGTAGCGTATCAACGGCTACTTCAAAGGGGTCAAGTGCTTGCTTCTCATCATCGTTATTGCTGTTGCTGTTATCAAAGGCCATCGGCCAATCACCAATTGTCCCTTTGTAAAGACAGGTTATTAAACCTTCGCATTCCTCTTTATCGTTCTCCAATAATTCATGTAGCGACTTGTTTCTGCTAATTGATAGTCCCTATCGGAATAAATTGTGGTAAAATCAAGGGGAGAGTCAAATACATGAGGGTCGAAAATGACGGCTGAACCATCATTACGGAAACCGTAGTTAGGGGGGCGCAAATCTTTCAAGATAACTTGAGTCCTTACCGTAATTTCAGTAGCGGCTCTTGCCACTCTTCTAATCATTTCCTGTCGTGTTAAACGAGGGTGTGTTAATCCGATGTAAGGCACTTGTTCCATCATCCAAATACCCAATTCATCTCCTACTTCTAAATCAAGCACTTGCGAACCAATGTCCATCCATGATGCCCCACCTTCTTCTGCTTTTACTTTCAATTGGTTGTTGATGCCATCTTCGCTTTCACATCGAACAATACTCATTATTTTTGGTATGCCCGATATGCCTTTGTCGGCATTATCCATGAAAAACTCGGTGATTCTATCGTTCATTCCATCATCGTCAGTAATGTCGCAATTGACGACTTTGATAAGGTAGTCGGGGTAGCCTTGTGTTTGGTAAATGACTCCATGTTCTCCGTGAGAATAATAGACACCTAACCAATCCCAAAAGTCGCCCCAATTAACAGGGATTTCCGAGTCGGGGATAGGGGGCATTGTCCTATCATCGTCAGCGTCCATAATTTATTTTGCCCCAAACGACTATTTCAATGCTACCATTACAATTAGATACTTCAAACCATAACCCATAGGTTATGAAGGTCATTCTTGACACAGGTGGTGGAAGGAAGATGGTCGTTGAGGATTACGGAGAGTCCGATTCCAAATTAGTCAAAGTTTCCATTCTTGAAGGTGGCGACATATTCGTAGTGGGGACTATCCCTGTCGGGGAAATCCGTAGGCTCGGTAAGTCGTTTTGAGGAATTGGCATGAGAGATTTCAGCCGTGAAATTGAACCCGAAATCCAATCTGCTATTCAGTTAGTGGAATATCATTTCGATGAAGACGAAGGTTTGATTCAAAACAATGAGTCAATCACTCTTGAATCGGCTCAAGAATACAATCCCTTGCTCATTTTCCGATGGAAACTTAGAGAGTGTTCTGTTTGTGGAACGAGTTTCGATATTAGCACGAATGGTTTTCTGTATAAATGTGGAGAGTGTATTTGATGGAAGAAATTAAGAATGTGAAATTGGGATTCAACAAGAATGCCGAAGTAATTGTCAAGGCTGATGTTTTTATGAAAGGTGAAGATGATGTGGACTCCCTTTTCCTGTGCTTTTTCACAGTTATGACTGAACCTTTACGGCTGTCTGTGTTCACATCAGGGTGCTTAAATGAGCAATTAGCAATCATTCTCGGCCAAAATGAAGAAAACATCACTCGGATGATGATAGAGAACGGTCAATTGTATGCTTCCCTCATTCAGCAACATTCCGAAGCCATGTTGGGTAATGGGGTGGAACAAAGCAAAATTGTTTTGGAGAGTCAAACCAATTCCGACAACGCAAGCGGGATTTTGAGTTCATTGATTAAGAACAAATACTACCTTCAAAAGACCACATATCACTTCCCCGATGGCACGACCCACAAACAGGAACAACAGGTTGATGTATCACCATTAGTCCAACCGTTCACTATGATGAAGTCAATCTGCAAGCGGTGGAATGACCCCACATTGATGGAGGAAATACAATGAGTATCAGTAAAGATAACGAAGCAAACGATGAGCAAGCACCTGCAAGTGTGGATTTAGGAACGGCAATTGAGCAAATGGTTGAAGATGGTATGCCTCCCGATGGCTTTCACATGATGTTTTTCTCCGAAGATTTTGAATTGACAGAAGAATGCCCTACGAATCAATTGTTGAAGATGCTTGGCCTCCAATACGGCTTTGCTGATACGATTAAGCGACAAGTATTCCAAATGCCAAAGGGAAAAATCATCACTTACGAGTTTGCTTGGATTGGCCCTGTTAGTCAATTGAAGGCTACCTTAGAAGACATTGATGGAGTTATTCAAGATTCATTCAATCGCATGGTGGAAAGCAAAGAATTACGCAGACACCCACAAGGCAGGGTTTCCTTCCTCGCTACTCCACCCCAACATGACTGTTGTGCCGAAGATACTTGCGAACACAAAGGAGGCGAAGATGATGAGTTTTGAAATCCGTGAAATCGAAACTTTCGTTCTCAACCTTGAACCGCATCCCTTGAAAGTGGAAAAAGGAAACTTCGCCTATTGGAACGATTTAGCCGTTCTTGCAGGTATTGACCTTGTTCAAGAAGCCATCAACGCTTCCGAATAGGAACATACTCAATGTTGCGTGGGCGATTGCCCGACACGGTGAAAATGTGCTTCCCGTTAGCATCTTTGATACAACGACAGAAGAAGGTAATTTTTCCCCTGTCCGTTCCATCACGACCCCACTTCTCCCTCAAATGGCTCATAATTTGAGATTCCTTCCATACTCCGCTACGGGAGGACATAAACTCAATCACCAATTTGGCTTGTCGTGGTAGTAGTCCGTAAATCTTTTTTCGGCCTTGCACAGCATACGCATCTTCTTCAAACATAGTGTTCCCCAATCCCTTCCTTATCGTAGGTGGTATTTAATCTTTGCGTTCCAACCCTCTCAATACTTTCGAGCAGAACGACCCCACCCACGATGAGGTTCACCGACTCCACTTCGACCCGGCCTTATTGCTTTCTCGCCCAACATTTCTTCAAAAATCTTCATTCTTTCTTCCTGTTCAGTCATAAAATCTCTAATACGCTTCATTTCCGCCCGAATCTTGGGTATCGGAATCCCTTTCGGAAAATTGACGAAGGAGAAGGGTATGGTTTTGAATCGCTCACTCTTAGTCAGTTTCGCCTTGACTTCTTTTTCGGCTTCTTCGTTAGCCTTACCCATCCAAGGGTTATGTTTCACCCATTCATCGGAGAAAGGCTTACTTTCATTCAAAGGAATGAGTATCTTCTTACGCCCCATAATTTCAATTATGCAACCTGCCGTTAATAAAGGTTCTCATGGAGAAAATGTCCGAAAAATTATACTTTGTGAACGATAATTTGGCAATTGAAAAATACATTCTGCAATTGAGAAATTGTATATTTTGAACCATCGTTGGCTTGAGCCATCACGGAGTCCGAATGACGATGCCCACAGTTAGTGCAAAACATCAATCGGAAGAAGTATTCCAACACCTTCTTTGGTTCATCAATCAGCCATGTCCAAACATACTGTCCTTCGACCTGTTCAACCTTTGCGAAGGGTGCATTATTGTGGATGCCAAACCAATGTAGCGTAGCCGTCAAGGGGAATCCCCTCAATTGCCGTATCGCTTCATGTATTCAGCAAAGAGGGCATCGGTAAGATTGAAGACCTCTTCCATCACTTCTGCATCATCCATAGCGTGATACGCAGGGTTGTTGGCAATCAATTGCACAGCATTATTGAAGCACATTCCACGCTTAATATCCCTATCACGGTTGTTGTTGTTTCCACCGTATGACTTCTTAGCACCCCATGATGTTGCAGGGGCAGAAGAAGCAGACGATTTACCGACAAAGATTTGCTTTGAATCGCCAATCACAATGAGTGCTTGAGGGTTTTCGTCCTTTTCAACGGTGTTCCAAACAACCGTAGCATTACGAGCAGGGAAATAACGACCTTCAACAATGTCGTAATTGCCGACTTCAAGTGGTCTTGCGCCACCATTGTTCACCGTAAAATAGATGCGGTGCTTGCCGTTCTTCTTGTATTCTTTGTATTCAACGCCTTTTTCGGGGATTACTTTTACTGATACCATTTGGTTCACTTCCTTAGTGTTTAACCATAGTCCCAACGGGTATTTATACCCTAACATTCGGCATTTCCCATATTCCGTGCATGAGCCAATGTAAGAAGGCATAAGTGATTTGACAATCGTTGCATAGGAAATAGATTCCATCCTTATCACTCATCATCTGTAAAGAGCCATCGTGCGGGGGCGTGGACTTCCACCCACTCCATGTAGGCTTCAATCTTGGCAATTGTTGGTGATAACCATTACCTTCACAAAAAGCGCAAGTATAAACCATGATTAGTCCCCCTGTCTTTTGTAAGATAGTCCACAAGATTTGCACACAA
>Ga0209645_1000251_pt1 | contig 29046 bp, 33 predicted proteins | sample ETNvirenome_6_30_FD_184070 | JGI IMG/M metagenome (GOLD analysis project Ga0209645, IMG submission 184070) | Marine viral communities from the Pacific Ocean - ETNP_6_30 (SPAdes) (version 2) | ecosystem: Environmental > Aquatic > Marine > Oceanic | place: Pacific Ocean | collected 2013-06-19
AAGCATGGCGTCTGGGACATCACACCGAGAAATAAAGAGCAATCTTTTGCAATTGATCTCTTACTTGATCCAACTATCCCTATTGTATCCCTCATTGGTGCCGCTGGTTGCGGTAAAACTCTATTGGCTGTGGCTGCTGGATTGGAACAAGTTTTAGAGGAGGGCTCACAAGAGCCAATTTACAATAAGCTTGTAGTTTCCAGACCAATCATGCCTATGGGTAGGGATATCGGCTACTTGCCAGGAACCATGGAAGAGAAGATGGCACCTTGGTTGGCTCCTGTCCAAGATAACTTAAAGTTTTTAATGGGCAATGATAAAGTATTGCTTGAAATGTATGCGGAAAAAGGTATTATTGAGATTGAAGCGCTCACTTATATTCGTGGTCGTTCAATTGCAAATGCTTTTATTATCATTGATGAGGCGCAGAACTTATCAGTTCACGAGTTAAAAACAATTATTACTCGTGTTGGTGAGGGAACAAAGATTGTTCTCACAGGTGATATTGAGCAGATCGATACCGTTTACTTGGATGCAACAAGCAACGGTTTATCTTATGCTGTTGAGAAGTTCAAGGAACATGATCTAGCAGGTCACGTTTCACTACAGAAAGGTGAGAGATCAAAGGTCGCAACATTAGCAGCAAAGGTGTTATAATGAATTTAAAGGAATATATGATCGACTATGTGGGAAACAAGCACAACCCTGAAAATGATGATGTTACAGTCGATATGGTTGTAGAAACTTTAGCAGAGGAGTTCCCTGAGTTTCTACTTATGGTTGCAGAGGAGAACTATATCAGAGGGTATGAACAAGCACTCGATGATGTTAATAGTGTAAAACAAAAGTATGGACAGCAAGCAACAGTACATAAAAAGAAAAGCAAAAAGCGCAAAAATAAGTAATGGTTTTACTGTAAATGGTGTCAAAGTTCAAGTTGGTGAGAAACCTAACTTTGATGTTGAAAAGTTTTTAAAAAATAAATTTAATAAGCTTCCTAATAATTTAGTAAATTGCGTAAATAAAATTATTTTTGGTGGATTTCATCTTAGTCCTGAATATGCTGGTAAGTCTGTAAATGATGTTATATACTTAAGTAACAAATCCAATGAAGAAGATCTCTTTTCTGATCTGATCCATGAGTTGGCACACGTCTTTATTAGAAAACACCATGAGCAAGTTTTTGGTGATGGTAAACTAAAAAAAGAATTTCTTTCTAAAAGAAATAAGTTGTATCATAAAATGAGATCAAGCGGCATAGATTTACCACCACATCAATTTTTTGAAAACCCAAATTTTGATAGAAAGTTTGATGGGTATTTGAATAGAACAGTGGGATACGATCTACTCAGTCAATTAATCTCGGGTATATTTCCAACTTGTTACAGCGTTAGTTCTTTGGATGAATACTTTTCAGTTGGTCTTGAATTATTATTTACTGGTAAGGGCAGGATGCTTGAAGACTGCCCTGTATTGAGAGAGAAGGTGTCACTATGAGAAAACCAAGAGTTCTTTTTGAACAAGCACTTGTAGAAAAAATGCAACGTTTACACAATAAAGTGGCAGCAAAACAAAAAGAGAAACAAAAACGTAAAGAAGACGAGAAGAAGAAAGGATTTGAAAAATTTTACAAGATGAGTTATAATGAACTACGTCAAGAGGCAAAAGAATTAGAAATATCCACTTGGCGTAAAACAAAAGAGGATTTAATTGAAGAACTCATTGCAGAACACAAAAGATTACATTAGTTACTCACGCTACAAGATGTTTAGTGAGTGCGGTTGGCGATACCGCTTAGTTTACAAAGACAAGATTCCATTTTATTCCAGCAACGAATACACAGCGTTTGGTACAGCAATCCACGCCACCTGTGAGAATGTCCTCTTTGGAAATGAAAACACAAAACCAGAAGAATATTTTGTTGAGCAATTTACAAATGAACGTAAAGAGGTTGAGAAGCCAGATGACGTTCTAGCGGAGCAGATGCTCTCACAAGGCAAGACAATACTCCCACAGGTACAAGGAGCAGTCAAGAGCGTTTTTGGCGATTACAAGGTCGTGTCCGTCGAAGAAGAGCTATTACAGCCCATCAGAGAGGATCTTGATTTCAAGGGATACATCGATATGGTTCTAAAGACGCCCGATGGCAAGTATCACATCTTAGATTGGAAAACTTGTTCATGGGGTTGGAATGCTCAAAAGAAATCAAGTAAGCTGATGACATATCAGCTAACGTTATACAAAAAATATTTTTGTGAAAAACACAATATTGATCCAAGTATGGTTGAAACATATTTTGGTTTGTTGAAAAGAACCCCAAAGAAGAACAACGTTGAGATCTTTCGCGTAACAAGTGGTAATAAAAAAACTGAAAATGCACTTAAATCATTAAATAATTTTATCTATAATACTGACAAGAATATGTTTTTTAAGAATAGGCTTTCATGTAAATACTGTTCTTTCTATAAAACAGAATACTGTAGGTAAAGTTAATGGATTACTTAAATTTAGTAGAACAAAAAAGAATAAAAATTCTTACTCTTGGTGACATGCCTTTGAGTACATCTGGTGTTGGCAATCAAACAAAGTACGTGATTGAAGCACTTCTAGAAAGTGGCAAATTTGAAGTGTTTTCTCTTGGTGGGGCAATGAAACACCCACAATATCAACTAATAAAGACGGATAAATGGGGAGACTTGTGGAAAATATTGCCAGTGGACCAGTTTGGCACAAAGGAGTTGGTTCGTTCTGTTTTATGGAAAGAAAAGCCAGATATTGTGTGGTTTATGACAGATCCACGTTTTTGGGGTTGGTTGTGGGAGATAGAAAACGAAATTCGCTATAATGTGCCAATGGTATATTACCACGTATGGGACAATTATCCATATCCAAAATTTAATAAAAAGTTTTACGAAAGTAATGATGCAATTGCAACAATTTCAAAATTAACTGACGACATTGTTCGCACAGTATCTCCAAGCGTTGAAACACATTATATTCCCCACGCGGTAAACACAGATATTTTTAAGAAACTTGATGACAAAATTGTAGATAAGCTAAGGCAAGAGAATAAATCCCCTGACGGGAGAAACTTATCTGATCGATTTGTCGTACTCTTTAATAGTAGAAATGCTAGAAGAAAACATAGTGGTACACTAATTTTTTGGTTTAAGGAATTTCTTGAAAGGGTTGGGAGAGATAATGCAGTTTTATTGATGCACACAGAACCAACTGATCCAAATGGACCAAATCTAATGCAAATAGTTGAAGACTTAGAATTAAATGATGGTTCGGTTCTCTTTTCAAGAGATAAAATAGACGAAAACAAAATGGCAACACTTTATAATTTAGCAGACGTCACTGTTAATATATCCGACGCTGAAGGTTTTGGCTTATCCTGTCTTGAGTCTCTTTCTTGTGAAACGCCTGTTGTTGCTGTTAAAACTGGTGGATTGCAGGATCAAATTACTGATGGAACAAACGTATTTGGTGCGGCTATTGAGCCATCATCAAAGCAAATTGTTGGTTCTCAGCTAGTTCCATACGTTATGGAAGATAGAATATCACAAGAAGATTTTCTTAAAGCAATGCAAAATGTCTATGATGCAGGTCCTGATGGGAGAGCCGAGATGGGCTCATTGGCTAGAAAACACGTTATGGAAAATTTTAATTTTGAAAAATTTAACAACTCTTGGGTTGATTTGCTTGAAGAGCTTCATGAGAAGCATGGCTCTTGGGAAACTCGAAAAGGTCGTTTAAACTGGAGAATCGAAGAACTATGAAAAAGAAAGTATTATTGGTTGGACCAATCTTAACTCAATCTGGCTATGGAGAACACGCCAGAATGATTTATCGTGCTTTAAAAAGCAGAGAGGATATGTTTGATATCTTTATTAATCCAGTTAACTGGGGTGCAACAAGCTGGACAGCAGAAAATTCATCAGAACGTGAAGAAATCGATGATATAATAAATAAAACTTTTGCTCACATGAGTAATAGACTACCTTTTGACACCACTATTATGGTAACAATCCCGTCAGAGTGGAAGCAGTATAGAGCCGCTCCAGAGAACATTGGAGTTTGTGCAGGCATTGAAACAGATAAGGTGTCGCCCCAATGGCTAGAAGCAGCAAACTTATTTGTTGATAAGGTTGTTGTACCATCAGAATTTTCCAAAGAGGGTTTTGTAAACACGGTTTGGGATGCTAAAGACCAAAAGGGTAATGATGTGAAACTTGCTCTTCAAAAGCCCATTGAGGTAGTAAACTATCCGGTGGAGAAAGAATTTCTAAAGCCATCGGACTGTCTGCATGAACAATTGAAATTAAAACACGATTTTAATTTTCTGTGTGTCGCCCAGTGGGGACCTAGAAAAAATATTAAAAATACAATCAAATACTTTTTAGATGAATTCAAAAATGATGAAGTTGGCTTAGTTTTAAAATTATCAATTAAAGATGGTTCGACAATTGATTTCTATGAAACCAGAAAAAGAATTAAAGAAATTTTAAATAACTATCCAGATAAAAAATGTTCAGTTCATTTACTTCATGGATATTTCACAAAGGAAGAATTAAGCTCCTTATACACACACCCAAAAATTAAAGCCATGATTAATTTTGGTCACGGTGAGGGCTACGGGTTGCCACTTTTTGAAGCAGCAGCAGTTGGACTTCCAGTCATCACTCACGATTGGGGTGGTCAAAAAGATTTTCTGTATGCAGAAAAGAAAGATAAAAAGGGAAAGAAAAAGTTAAAGCCGCACTTTAGCAAAATCTCTTTTGATTTAAAAGAAATTCAAAGAGAAGCTGTTTGGGATGGTGTTTTACAGCCAGAAAGCCAGTGGGCTTTCCCACATTGGGGTTCTTGCCAAATTGCAATGAGGCAGTGCTATGAAAATTACGGATTATTTTTTGGTCAGGCAAAGAAATTAAGAAAGTGGGTAGTGGAAAAATTTACTGAAGAAAAAATCTACGAACAGTTTATAAGCTGTGTTTTGGGCTTTGATCCAACTGAATTAAATGACTGGCTTACTTCATTAGATGAAATGGTTGAGTTATGATATGCTTATTATCAGATTTTTCATATGATGAGATATCTGGTGGGGCTGAATATGTTGATAAATATTTTTTAAATAATATAAAAAATCTTGACTTCATAAAGTGTCGAGACTTTAATGAACAAGAATATAGTGATAAAAAACAATATATTATAAGTAATTTTGCTCATCTTGCCGAGGATGTTAAAAAGCTTTTTATTCAAAATGAAAATTTTATAATCATAGAGCACGATTATAAATTTGTAAAAGAAAGAAATCCCATAAAGTATCCAAGCTTTAAAGTTCCTTTTGAAAAAAGAATTAATGCGTTATTTTATAACGCTGCAAAGGCTGTATTTGCTCAGTCTGATTATCACGCAGAAATATTAAGAAAAAATCTTCCATTTGCAAACATTATAAGTTTTCAAGGGACTTTTTATGAAGAGCAGCATTTAAAATTGCTAGAAAAAATTTCGCAACAAAGAGTTGTAAAAACTAGTAAATATGCTGTTTTAGAGTCCAAATACGGAAGTAAAGGGCGCTATGAGACAGAAAAGTTTTGCCAACAAAACAATATAGAGTTTGAAATAATTCCAAGAATGGAATATGAAGAATTTTTGATAAAGTTATCAGAATATGAAGGGCTTGTCTTTTTACCACAGTCGCCCGAAACTTTTTGTAAATTAATTTATGAGGCAAAAGTTTTAGGATTAAAAATTAAAACAAATAAAAACTCAGGCATTATTCATGAAAAGTGGATTAGGGATAAAAATTTAAATTTAACTGATTACATACGCAATAAACAAAAAGAAAATTTAACTTTGGTAGTAGAGAAGCTGAATAATGAATCTAATAAAGATCGTATTTTAACAGAGGTGGTCTCTTTGTATAAAACACAGAAATTTTTAAAACCATTTTTAGAAAATCTTACAAATCAAAGCTTGTTTAAACATACTGAGTGTGTGCTTGTAAATTGCAATTCGCCAGATTATGAAGAGGAGAGCAAAATATTACAGCCGTATCTTGATAAATATGAAAATATAAGAGTCATAAATTTAGAAGAAGATCCTGGCGTATATGGTGCTTGGAATATAGGTATTAAAGAGGCAGATACAAAATACGTTTGTAATTCAAATACCGATGATTTAAGGTTTCCTAATTCAACTGAAGAAATGGTTTGTGTTTTAAATGATAGTGAATCATCTTTAGTTTACGGCGATAGTAGGGTTATGACTGAATATGGTATTGTTACTCATCAAAGATCGGAACATAGCTTAAAAGATTACTCAAAAGAGAATATGATTAAATGTCTTCCAGGTGCAATTCCTGTATGGAAAAAATCAGTTCACTTGAAATACGGATATTTTGATGATAAATATTCCTCAGCAGCCGATTGGGAATTTTGGCTCAGAATTATAAATGGTGGTGAAAGTTTCTTGAAATTAAAGAAGGACGTGGGCGCTTATTATTTCAATCCAAATGGAATCTCTACAAATGAAAAACATGCAAAAGCTAGATTTGCAGAAGAGAAAGAAATATTTTTTAAATACAAAGAGATCTTTGGTGAAAATTATAAAGCGTATGAGGGGTATTTTAGTCAATGAAAAAGGTTATATCATATAGTTTATGGGGAGATAATCCGATATACACTCATGGTGCATTAAGAAACCTGGAGATGGCAAAGGAAGTATACCCTGATTGGATTTGCAGGTTCTATTTGGATAAGAATGTACCAGAGGATATTGTAACCAAACTAAAAGAAGGCGGCGCAGAAGTTTACAAATACATGAAAGACGGTGGCTGGTATGCTATGTTTTGGCGATTTCTACCAGCGTCTGATCCAAAAGTTGATGTTATGATAAGCAGGGATTGCGACTCAAGATTAACTATCAGAGAAAAAGAAGCCGTCGAGGAATGGCTCAAATCGGACAAACTCTTTCACATAATGCGAGATCACCCCTATCATAAAACAGAAATTCTGGGGGGCATGTGGGGCGTTAAAAAGCCACTTTTAAACGACATGAAGAATTTGATGGGCAACTACAAGATGGGAAACTTTTGGCAAACCGACCAAAATTTTTTAAGAGAGAGGGTCTATCCGCTTGTTAAAAATTATGCGATGGTTCATGATGAGTATTTTGAGAAAACGGGATTTCCATCTTCCCGTATTGATGGTGAGTTTGTTGGAGAAGCGTTCAATCATAGAGATGAATTGTTATATCCTGAACATAGAGAGGTTTTTAAATGAACGTTCTTATAATACAAGAGAATGGCAGACATGAAAAGAATAGAAATTATAGAGAATGTTTTTCGCTAAAGAGGGCGTTTGAAAAGCATGGTCATGAAGCACTTGTTTGGGGCTTGGGACACGAAAATTATGAAGAAAAAATAGATTATGAAAAATTTGATTTGATTTTTAATCTAGAAAATTATGCACACACTGCTGGAGACTGGTTACCCAATTTATCAAGAACAATGAATCCTATAAAGATTCTTTGGGCTATAGACGCCCACTGTGTTGGTCAAGAAATTTTTGAGATGGAAAAGCAGAGAGGTAGGTATGATTATCTTCTGCACTCAACAAAAGAATATGTTACAAGAGATTATCACATATGGTTTCCTAATTGTTTTGATGACAACCTTGTAAAGCCAAATACTGAAATATACAAGAAACATAAAATCGGCTTTTGTGGAAATTATGTTAATCGAAAGCCAATGCTTGATTGGCTTAGAAAAACACATGGCTTGAAGTTAGATATATTTGTAATTGGAGATGATATGGTGAAAGCTATTAATTCTTACAAAGCGCACTTTAATATGAATATGAATTGGAATAAAGATTCAGCTATAAATTACAGAAATTTTGAAACAATTGGTTGTGGAACAGTGCTTCTCACTAGTCATAGTAGTGAGTATCAGCACTTAGGCTTTGAAGATGGCAAGAATTGTTTAATCTATAATAATATAAAAGAACTTGAAGAAAAGATAAAGTTTATTAAAAACTCTGATTTGACTGAAATTGCCTTGGCTGGACTAGAATTGTCAAAAGAACACACATATGATAAGAGAGTTAGCAATCTTTTAAAACAATTAAATTTATAAACTACAAATATTAAAATTTGTTTTGAAAATGTTAAACTATAAAAGCTTGAGAGGGAATATGAAAAGAGTTGTTTTACTTGGAAAGGGAGAATTAGCGATTAAGGTCGCACAATGGTTTAAAGAACGGGAGGAATTTTCTCTAGATTTAATAGTTCCCGACATGCCAGAACCGACATGGACTAATTCTTTATCAACCTGGGCACACAATAATGGAGTGCCAATTATTGCTAACGGAAACTATAAAGATATTTCAGATGATTTTGAAATAGATTTAGCCATTTCTGTTTTCTATGGAAAAATAATTAAAAAGGGCTTCATAGAGAGGTGTGGAGAGATAATAAATCTTCATAATGCACCTCTTCCAAAGTATCGAGGTGTGCGCCCAATAAACTGGGCTTTGAAAAATGAAGAAGACCACCATGGAGTAACAATACACAAAATAAGCCCAGGCATTGATGATGGTGCTATTTTAGGAAAGGTTACCTATCCAATCTACCCAGAAATAGAAGAAGTTCAGGATGTGTATAAAAAGGCTTTAGAATATGGCTGGCTCTTGTTTAGAGATGTTATGACAAAATACAATTATGTAGTACAACATGCTGTGCCGCAAAATGATGAGGATAGTTCATACTATTCTATGAAAGACAATAAGCTTTTAAAAGAACGTAGCAGTTTTACGAGGGAACAAAGTGAGTAAAGATAGAATTGGGCTAGTTGGATTTGGCTATTGGGGAAAAATAATTTTTAAAAACCTCAAAAGCATGGGTTATGAAAATATAACAATCTGTGAGGAAAGAAGTATTGATTGGGGAGAGTTTGGGGAGAAAGTACCGGTAGTTAAAAACTATAAAGATCTATCGTGCGACAAAGTTTTTATCGTAACACCCGCAACAACACACTATGACATAGTTGAATATTTTCTAAAAAAGGGCGTAGATGTTTTTTGTGAAAAACCTTTAGTCTTTACATCAAAGGAGTGCGAGGAATTATATAATTTAGCAAAAATTAACAATTGTAGATTGTTTGTGGATTGGGTCTTCATATATAATCCTTGTGTGGAAAAGATTAAAGAGATTATCTCTGAAGAAGGACCACCTAAAAGTATAATAGCAAACAGGATGAATTATGGTCCAGCTAGATATGATGTCGATTCAAAGTGGGATTTGGCAAGTCATGATGTATCAATCATTCTCTATATTTTGAATCAAAAATTAAACGAAGTGTTTTGGAAAACTTTTAAAAGAAATAAAAACTCTAAAACAGATGATAGTGCGGTGGGACTACTATTTTTTGAGGAAACAAACGCTCAAATCAACGTTAGTTGGGAATATGGTAAGAAAAACAGGGATTTTATATTAGAATTTGATGATTTTTTTGTTAGTTGGAACGACATAAACAAGACTGTCACTAAGAATAAAAAACCACAACAAGTGAAAAAGTATTCGCCACTTGAAAAAAGTATTGAAAACTTTATGAATGTAAGCTATGATATGAGAACGCAAGAGTTTATAACAAAAAAAACCACAAGGATATTAGAAGATGAACGTTAGATTTAATGATTTGGGTGCCCAATGGAAATTGATAAAAGAAAACTGCAACAAAGAGTTTGATAAACTGTTTGAAAAGTCAAATTTCATATTAGGGGAACCAGTACAAGATTTTGAAAAGCTTTTTGCGGATTACATTGGAACTAAATTTGCAATTGGTGTATCCAACGGTACGTCTGCTTTAAAATTGGCAGCATTATCTTTGGATGTTGATGAGGAGAACACTTGTTTTGTAATCCCAGCTTTGACTTACATAGCTACTCTTGGGGGCATTGAGCAGGCTTATCCCCACTCAACATATAAGTTGATTGATTGTGATGACTATTTTCAAATGGATGTTGATATATTAGAAAGTTTTGTGGCGCAAAACAGACAAAAGTATAAAGATATGGTTATAGTGCCCGTTCATTTGTATGGGTATGCTTGTGATATGACTAAAATTTGTGAAATTGCTAAGAGTAACAATTGTTATATTCTAGAGGATGCTTCACAAGCCCATGGAGCAAAGTGGCAAAATAAGAAAGTTGGAAGCTTCGGTGATGTAGCTGCTTTTTCATTGTATCCCGGTAAAAATTTAGGGGCTGCTGGAGATGCAGGCGTCATTACCACTAATAAAGAGCACGTTTATCAAAAAATATTGGCGTTAAGAAATCAGGGCTCAATTGTTAAATACAAGCACATTATGAGAGGCGGTAACCACAGATTAGATACAATTCAGGCGATTGTTTTAAAGGAAAAGATGCCATACATAGAGGACTGGAATGAGAATAGAAGAGGAGTTGTTAGAAGATTTGAGACAAAAATTAATAATCAACACGTAAAATTACCAGATACACATGACAAAGTATTTCCAGTTCATCATGTTTACCCAGTTTTAGTCAAAGATAGAAATAAATTTTGTAAATTTTTAGACTCTTGCAAAATACAATGGGGTGTTCACTATCCAGAATGTATAGAACAGATGGATATGTATACGCATCTATCTAATCCAAGTGAAAAGAGTATTGGCTTTACTAAAGAGATGGTCAGTTTGCCAATTCATCCGTTTATGAGTGACCAAGAAGTAGATTACATGTGCGAATCTATAAACAAGTATGAGGGATAAAAATGAAAAATATCATTGAACACATGAAAAATAAATACAACATCGACTTGGGCGAGGATGCTAGTGTTGATGAGTTTATAGAAAAGTATATAGAACAAAAGGGTGCCAAAGCAGCAATTGTTTATCCACAGGAGATGTCATTTATAAATCTGACAATTACAAACTTTTGCAACTTAGCATGTAACTCCTGTGATCAATTTATAGATTCAGCTATTGCGGACAGATCAGATCATTTAATGACAGTTCAGCAGGTTAAAGATTTTGTAAAAGAGAGTCAAGAAACAAATTGGAAGTGGCAAGAAATTAGAATTACTGGCGGCGAGCCCACATTGCATCCAAACTTTTTTGAGATATTAACAATATTAGATGAGGGTCTAAAACAAAAGTACCTCCCGAACTTAACTCTTAAAATAATTTCTAATGGTACAGGCAAAAAAGTAAGAAAGCTTTTAGATATTGAGAATGCAAAAATAGTAAAAGGAAATAAGGTAAGTGATCACGACCGCTTCTCTTTAGAACATATTAATTATCCAAATTGGACCGTTGTATGTTCAAAGCCGCTAAAAGACACAATGGAAAAGGTTGATAGAAAAGAGGAAAAAAACAGTCCAAAAGATAAAAATCACATTGAGTTTATTCCTGATTTTGGTAATGTTTGGCAAGCACCTGTTGACAGGCTTGAGGAAATTGCAGCTTTTCAACATGGAGATACATCAGTAATTTCATATCCACCTCTTGATGGATATTATCCCCCAAAGCTCACTCGGCAACAAAAACAATATATTGCGGACAATAACATCATAACAGATTGTCAAGTACACTCCTCTTGCGGTTTTGAACTGTCAATACATGGTATTTCACCATGTGGCTGCGGCGGCGGTAGAGTAGTTCGCAATAAAAATCAGTTTTTCAATTCTTTAAAAGATGTTACAAAAGAAGAGTGCTATAACAAGTTGGCAAAAATGTGCCTGACTTGCGGTCAAAACATGAACTATATGGTTCAATGTTCAACAAGAAACACTAAAACAGAATTTTGGGATCTAATATTAAACAATTATTACTTAAATAAGTCAGACCTTCAGAGGTATAATCCTTATAATAAGGAGATAAATGAAGATAAATAGAATAATATTCTGTCTAAACAATAATAATTTATATAAAGGCTTTTGGAACGTGTGTTCCAAAACTTTTAAGTTCGTTTATCCTGATGCAACACCAACCTTGTTTATTAAAACTAGCAAAACAGAGTTTGAGCAGCTTAAAAGTCAAAATTTTCTCTCTGAGGAATACGGCGAGGTATATCGCATAGAACCAGTAAAGGAAGTTATACTAAATGATGATAGAGATTGGTCAACAACTTGGCTTCTTTTTTATGGAGCCAGCCTATTCCCAGACGATATCTGTATGACTTCAGGTATAGACCAATTACACTTGTCAAATAAATTTGATAAAATAATTAAAAATTTTACTGACGAAACATATTATGTAGCTCCAGGAGAGTTTGTTTATGAATTTAACAAAGGAAAATTTCCATTATACCCATCCGGTTTGCATATAGCAAAAGGTTCTAGATTTAAAGAAGTTTTAGAGATTGATGATAATTTTGATACTGAAATAAAAAAAGTTTTTTCTAAAAGAAATCTGTTTGAAGGTCGTTTACCAAAAGATTTATGGGCGCTTGATGAGGCATATTCATCTTTACTAATTGACGAAAAAATAAAGCAAGGAGACAACAATATTAAGTTTGCACCTGATTTCTTTTGGAAAGGGTATTGGTCTCCAAGAAGGTTGTGTAGGTCGCGCAAAATTGTTTATGATGCTGATAAATTAAAAGAGGGGTTTTATACAGAAATACATTGCCCCAGACCGTATGAAGAAAATAAAGAAATACTTGACAAAATTGTGTCAGATCTGTTATTATAATTTAAAAGAGGTTAAATATGAAAGTTTTAGTTACTGGCGGCGCCGGATTTATTGGTTCACATTTGTGTAAGAGGTTGTTGGGAGAAGGACACTCTGTAGTGTGCGTTGATAATTTTTATAATGGAAATTTAAACAACATTAGAGGACTTTTTAATAATCCGAATTTTTATTTTGTTGAGGAGGATATTCTTAATTTTCAAAGAATGAAGGAGATCGCCAATCAATGTGATCATATTTTTCACCTTGCCGCACAAATCCATGTTGAGAAATCTATCATTAGACCAGATGAGACACTAGAAATAAACTTGGATGGAACCAAGAATTTATTAAAAATTTGTACAGAGAATAAGGACATATCTTTAACTTTAGCTTCCTCTGCGGAAGTATATGGCGAAGGAGAGCATTCTGAGGTGAGCGCTTTAAATCCACAATCCCCATATGCCGCATCGAAGGTGGCAGCAGAATCACTCTGCATATCTTACTTTCATACATATGGAACAAGAGTAAATATTGTCAGAAACTTTAACACTTACGGACCAAAGCAGGCTTCGTCAGGTTACGGATCAGTAATATCAATTTTTTGTAAGAGAGCATTAGAGAATAAGCCATTGATAATTTACGGTGATGGTGAGCAGACACGCGATTATCAGTACATTGACGACGCAATTGATGGATATATGAAATCGTTAGAATTGCCAAGTGGTCAAATATTTAACACTGGACTTGGCAAGGATCATAAGATAGTTGATATCGCAAAAAAGATTATTGCTTTAACAGAATCTAATTCTAATATCGTATTTAGTGACCCAAGACCAGGAGAGGTTAAAAGATTAAGAGCAGATATAAGCAAGATTGAAAAAGAGGGGCATGTTCCCAAGTATGATTTAGAGTCTGGTCTAAAGAAGTTTATTGAGTGGTATAAAAAGTATGACTTGGACAGCTTAGGGTTTATGAAGTAAACATGAGCATCTTTACTTATGATTATTATAGAAAATCTTTAGAAACTGCCATTAAGAAAGAATATAAGTTTTTAATGTGCAAAGAGCACAATTTAATAAAAAATCATTGATGGAACATTATTAGTTGTTGACTATGAAACAGAAGTTGATATACACATTGGAAAAAAGTTGTAATTTATGAGATTAGGGGTGTTCTGTTATAATTTTAAACACTGGAAAACGCAAACTGGGCTGCAAAACTTAATCTTGCACAATTTTAAGCCAACAGTTGTATTTGCGGCTGACCCAGTTGAATTAAAATTTTATAGGTCAAAGATTAGAATTGCCCCTAAAGACCTGTTTCTAACTCATCCTAAAGATATTTGTGATTTTCATGATATAGAATATTTTAATGTAAAACATAATTCAGAAGAGGTTTCTAACATTGTTAAAAAACACAACTTAGATTTAGGAATTATTTTAGGTGCTAGAATTTTAAAACCCGTAGCATATAAAAATTTTAAAATTGGCGTTTTAAACATGCACCCAGGTATTCTGCCAGAAAACAGAGGTCTTGATACTATTAAGTGGGCAATCACTAAAAATCTTGATCAGGGTGTTACAACTCACTTAATTGATAATAAGATTGACAGAGGTCTTTTGATAGACAAGAAAACAATTAATATATACAAGGATGATACATTATTAGATTTACAAATTAGAGTTCAAAATTTGGAACAAAAAATGATGATTGAATCTATCAAAACTTTGCAAGACCAAGGCACTGAAAGACTTCAATCTTTAGGTAGTGGAGAATACCACAAATCAATTCCCCCCGATGTAGAAAAACAATTGTTTGATAAATTTAAAGAATATAAAAAGGGAAATGCAAAAGATGAATCCGATTCAATTAAATAAGTATGTTAGATTACATGACGGTGAAAGAATTTTTTATACTAAACATGAATATTTTCATAATACTTGTGATATCATAAAAAAGCTTAAGTACAATGTTGTTTTAATAATTGGAGGTAGTGACAGATGTGTTTATGACCATCATTTAAATGTATTACCAAAAAATGTAAAAAAGTTTTTTGTTCAAAATTGCTTAATAAGTAAAGATAAGTGGGGCAACTTAGTCCACCCCATACCAAGAGGTATTGAAGTTTCGGAAGAGATACGTCATTCAGATTATGCTTGGTGTGGTGCTGAAAAAGAGGGGGAGGAGAAAGTAAATATTTTATCCAACCCACCCATCAAAACTCCAACAAAGTTTATATATTCAAATTTTCGTGTCAACACAAATTTTAACCACAGAAAACTATTAAAGGAGTATTCCATTAAATGTCCCTTTGTTACTTGGCAAGAACCATACGGAGCCAGTGATAGAGAGAGATACGAAAGCGGAGTTTCATACAACTTATTTGTTGATGATATATTAGATCATGAAGCAGTTTTATGCGCTCAAGGAAACGACGACGGTGGTAATCTAAGGATATACGAGACATTGTATTTATCTAGAACACCAATTACATTTAACCCTAAGATGTATGAAACCACACATCATATGTTTCCAGTGGTTTTGATTAGAGATTTAAAAAGTTTAATCGATTATGACTTTTTGAAAAAAAGTGTGAGCGAAGCAAAAAGTAAAGAAAGCGAAAGTTCCAAATATTTAAATTTTGATTATTGGAAAGACATGATCTTAGATAGTAGAGATAATTTAACATGAGTTTAAAAGATTTTATTATCACAGGCGGCACAGGAATGGTGGGTTCTGCGTTTAAACGCGTGTTGCCAACAGCGGAATATCTAAGCAGAGAGCAGTTTCATCACCTCCTATTCAATCCCCAAGGCAAAAACATCATTCATCTTGCAGCAAAGGTTGGTGGTGTCAAAGCAAACACAGAGGAAATGGCGCAGTTCTATTATGAGAACTCAAACATAAACCAAAAAATACTTCACGATGCCCACCTTCGCGGAGCAAATAAAGTTCTATCATTATTGTCAACCTGCGTCTATCCAGACGCTCCACATATCAACTATCCGCTCACAGAAGACCAGCTACACCTCGGACCACCACACTATTCTAACTTTGGTTATGCCTATGCTAAGAGAATGGTTGACGTTATGTCCAGGGCATACAGACAACAATACGGCTGTAACTTTATCACAGCAATTCCAAACAACCTATATGGCGAGAATGACAACTTTGACTTAGAAAACAGTCATGTTATTCCCGCGCTTATCCGTAAAGTTTGGGAGGCAAGAATAAATAAAGAACCTTCTGTATTCTGCTGGGGCGACGGCTCACCACTACGTGAATTTACATATTCAGAAGATATTGCACACATTCTTTTATTTTTGATGGAAAACTACGATGAATCAGAGCCAATCAATATTGGCAACACAGATGAGTATTCCATCAAAGAGGTCGTAGAGATGATATGTGATGTTCTGGGATACGATGGAGAATTAGAGTGGCAAACAAGCCAGCCATCTGGACAGCACAGAAAGCCAAGTTCAAACCAAAAACTACTTGATTTGGGTTGGAAAAAAGAAAACTATACACCACTAAAAGAAGGTTTAAAAAAGACTTGCGATTGGTTTATAATAAATTATCCAAAGGTTAGAGGTGTAAATTGAAATATTTAGTGACTGGTGGTGCTGGCTTCATTGGTTCAAACTTGGTGGATAGATTAGTTGATGATGGGCACGAAGTGATTGTTATTGATAATGAGTCGGCAAATTCAAATGAAAAATTTTTTTGGAATGAAGGTGCATCTAATCACAAATTGGATATTTGCGAGTATGAATCTATATTTAATCTTTTTGAGGGCGTTGATGTTGTTTTCCACTTGGCGGCTGAAGCTAGAATACAACCGTCTATAGTAAACCCTAGACCAACAGTTAACACAAATATTATAGGTACTTTTAATGTTTTAGAGGCATCGCGCCATCATGACGTTAAGAGAGTGATCTATTCCTCCACATCTTCGGCGTATGGACTAAAAAACAGTCCACCCCTAAGAGAAGACATGAAAAAGGATTGCCTGACACCATACTCAGTTACTAAAACTTGTGGAGAAGAATTGTGTGCTATGTATACAAAACTTTATGGCTTAGAGACAGTATCTTTTCGCTATTTTAATGTGTATGGAAAAAGACAGCCTTTAAAGGGGCATTATGCACCAGTGGTAGGAATTTTTCTACGACAGAGAAGAAATGGTAAGCCATTAACAGTTATTGGCGACGGATTACAGAGAAGAGATTTTACACACGTTAAAGATGCTGTGGAGGCAAATATTAGAGCCGCTGAATTAGAGAATAAGAAATGTGTAGGACAGCTTATAAATGTTGGCACTGGACAAAACTTTACCATTCTACAGTTGGCAAAAATGATAAGCGATAATTATACTTTTGTAGCTCCTCGGAAGGGAGAATCTAGAGAAACTTTGGCAAACACAGATAAGTTAGAAAAGGTTTTTGGGTGGAAGCCAAAGAGCATCCTAGAAGAGTATTTAAGGGGTGAACTTTGAAAACCGCATTTGTTAGTGGAATTACAGGACAAGATGGTTCATACTTAGCAGAGTTTTTATTACGCAAGGACTATTTTGTTGTTGGGCTAAAAAGAAGAACTTCTCTCATTTGCACAGAAAGAGTTAATAGTTTTTACGATAATCCCAATTTTAAAATGGAATATTGGGATTTGAATGATTCCTCTGCAACTTATCGATTGCTGTTGAAGTATAAGCCTGATGAATTTTATAACTTGGCTGCACAATCACATGTGAGAGTTTCATTTGAAGTTCCAGAAGATACTGTTCTTGGTATTGCCAATGGCACACTTCGCATTCTTGAGGCAATAAGAAATGTTCATCCAAAGTGTCGTTTCTATCAAGCTAGTTCATCTGAAATGTATGGTGATAATCCCAACGTTCCAGAATCTGGTTATAATGAGAATTCTAGCTTGATGCCAGCTTCACCATATGCCTGTGCAAAAGTTTTTGCTCACAATTTAGTTCGCAATTATCGCACTTCTTATGGTCTCCACGCCTCAAGTGGGATTTTATTTAATCATGAATCTCCAAGACGTGGCGAAACTTTTGTTACAAGAAAAATCACACTTGCAGCAGCAAACATTAGATTAGGTCATCAAGATTACATTGAATTGGGCAACCTATCTCCCAAGAGGGATTGGGGACATGCAAAAGATTATATAAGAGCAATGTGGCTGATGTTGCAGCAAGAAGTCCCTGATGATTATGTTGTGGCAACTGGGGAAACACACTCTGTAGAAGATTTTTTAAGAGAAGTATGGGCGATTGCAGAATTAAATGATCCAGAGATGTATTTAAAAATAAATCCAAAGTATTTTAGACCCCACGAAGTTCCATATTTGCTTGGTGATAGCAGCAAGGCAAGAAGGGTATTGGGTTGGAAACCAAAATATAATTTAAAACTTTTAGCGGAAGATATGTATATGAGTGATTTTAATAATCTAGTTTCAACAAAAGGGTGGAAGTAAATGCGTGAGGACAGGATAGGTGTAATTGGAAATGGTTTTGTTGGCACTGCAATAATTGAAGGGTTCAGCAACAAAATTAAAGTAGAAACATACGATAAAAATAAGCCATCAACTTGCAATAGTATAGCAGATTTGTGTTCTAAGGCACGCTTATTATTTGTTTGCGTACCAACACCAATGAACAGAGATGGTTCTTGTAACACTGATATTGTAGAGTCGGTTATATCAGAAATAAATGGCGCAGATAATCAAAATATAGCAATAATTAAATCAACAATTCCGCCCGGTACAAGTTTTAAACTTAGTCAAAAATATTCAAATGTAGAGGTTGTTTTTAGCCCAGAGTTTTTAACTGAAAAGAATTTTATCAACGATTTTAAAACTCAAAATAGAGTAATTTTGGGTGGTGAATCTGAGACTGTAGAAGAGGTTGCAAATTTATTCTCAAAGCATTATAAAAAAACAACAATTGTAAAAACAGATTTTTCCACATCCGAAATGGTGAAATATTTTTTGAATTGTTTTTTAGCTTTGAAAGTTTCTTTTTCAAACGAAATGTACCAAGTTTGTGAGGCGATAAATGTAAATTATGAAAATGTCTTAGAAGCTGTACTATTAGACAAGCGAGTAGGCAAGACACACTTCAACGTTCCAGGTCCAGATGGAAAAAGAGGATTTGGTGGAAGTTGTTTTCCAAAAGACATCAATGCAATGATAAGTTTCTTTAATAGTGTTGGTGTCAATCCCAAAGTTTTAAAATCCGCATGGGACAAAAATTTAGAAATCCGACCAGAAAGAGACTGGAAGGAATTAAAGGGTCGAGCAGTAATTTAGGAGGACAAAATGATATTATCAGACCAAGCATTAGGAGCCGTGATGATGGCTTTACAAAAATCATTATTAGAGCAATCAGATATTGTGCCAGTATTAAAAGAATTTAATTTTGTGGTACAGGGTGATTCACAGGACGAATTAATCGTGACTAACCCACCATCATTTAAATTAGACGAGTTTGATGATGCAGAAGATAGTTGAGAAGCCTTGGGGGCATGAAAAGATTATCGTTCATACTGACAAGTATGTTATGAAGAAGCTGTTCATTAAAGCAGGTCAACGTCTATCAAGACAGTTTCATGTTCAGAAGGATGAAACAGTTTACGTTTGTCAAGGGACACTTCTTCTAGATTTGTCAAGAAATGATAATGAGAGTAATGTTATGAAATTAAAGGAGGGTAAGTCTTGGAGGATTACACCAAACACAATTCACAGATTTACTGCACCCGAAGATCAAGACGTTGTTTTATATGAGGTTTCAACGCCAGAATTAGATGATGTTGTACGCCTGTCAGATGATTATGGGAGAGCAAGTGCCTAAGTACCATTATAAATGTAATAGTTGTTCAAGAGATTGGTGGGAATGGTTGCCTGTATCTGAGTCAAACAGAGAAATTTGTCCTCATTGTCAGGGACCAGCCCCGCAAAAAATGCCTACCGGTTTTACAGTAATTGGTGAAACAACTAAAGAAAAGAAAAGTGCTCAACGCAATGTTATTGACCATATTGAAGAGAACAGAGAGATTTTAAAAAAGATGAGAGACAAGGCTAAAAACGAGGATGTATTAAGTGATGATTGATAGTGTGGCAATAATTGGAACAATATTTTTTGTTGTTTCATTCTTTTTTTCCATTTGGTTTAACATTTATCTTCTCAGGAAGTTAATGTACTTTAATGAAAATATAGAACAAGCAAATTTTGCTATTGATGAATTTAGTAAACATATCGAAGTGGTTTATGAGTTACCAATGTTTTACGGAGACGAAAATTTGCAAAGTCTTATGAATCACTCAAGAGAGTTAAAACAGGATCTAAACGATTTCCAAAACAAGTATTCAGCATGAGAAAAAGAAGAAAAAGAACAAAAAACATGTATTTCACAAAAATACATGAAGAAGCAATAATACAATATGCTAAATCTGATGATGTAAATGAAAAGACAAAATTGTATTCATCATTAATCCAACCAGCTTTTAGTGAATTAGTTGATAAAATTGTTTACACATATAAATTTAATAATCTGCCAAATATTGATTATTTAAAAGATGATTGCAAGGTTTGGCTTACAACCATTCTAAACAAATATGATCCAAATAGAGGCTCGAAAGCATTCTCGTATTTCAGCGTAATTACCAAGAACTGGTTTATCCACAAGGTAAAGAAAAATGCCCAGGCAGCTAGAAGAGAAATTGCCCTAGACGACGCTCTAAAATCGTCTCAGAGCCAGTTTATCATGTCAGAGAACCCATATGAGCATGATAGGGAGAAACGTGAGTTCTGGACCGCTCTAACGCTGTTTGTGAAGGCTTTAGAAAAGAACGCTTCGGTCATCAAGAATGACAATGATAGAAAGGTGATTTCTTCTATAGAATATATGCTTGAAAATATGGACAAGCTTGAGATTCTAAATAAAAAGGCAATCTATCTTTATTTGAGAGAGATGACCGGGCTTACAACAAAGCAACTAGCTCCAACTCTACGAAAGGTAAAAACTGAGTATCGTCATTTCATCACTGACTGGAATAACTAAATTCAAACTCATTTCTATTTATCTGTGAGGTGTTTTCCATGGATAAGAACAAACTTATAGAAGAAGCTTTAGACAATATTCGAACTGATAGAACTACAACAGAGAGTTTGTTGGTAGATCTTCAGCAAGAGATACAACAGAATCAAGTTGAAAATGTTAAAGCTGGCTTGGTTGCAGCTAAATACGTTGAAACCCTACAGCGCTCAAACGAGCAGCTTGTTAAGGTTTTGCATCTTATTCAGAAAGCAGAACAGCAGAATGGTAGCGTAGAACTCTCTGACAACGAGAAAGATAACCTCTTTGAATTAATTCAGGGAGAGATGAACGAACGCGCTTCGGGAGATGAGTAGTGGCTAATAAGTTTGGCATAAATTCTAAGATTATGGAATCTGTTGCTATCAATGGCACTGCCGTTGATATTAGAACGGCTGCACAGTTATATCTAAACTCAGAGTTTATGAAAATAACCGCTGCTGATGAGTCGCCTTTTCCAAAAACTGGCATTGTCAGAAAAAAAGTTAAAGTTGAAAAGGGCAATGGAGATTCTTCTTATGTTAATTTTGGATTGCCAGTAGATTTAGCTGATAAAGGTGGGTTTGTCTTGTTGTTCCTAGAGATAAGCGGGATTAGTGCAGAATATTCTAGTTTTATTAATGATGAAATAAGTGAAATAGACTTTAATTCTCTTTTGTTGCCAGTGTATATAGAGACGCAAGAAAGTGTTAGAATACCAAGCAATGGAGAAATTGTTTTTGTCGATTACAGAGATGACACCGATCCTTTTTCAATATTTTTTGCTGGCTTGCCAACAACTAGTGCAGTGTTAGATCCAAATACAGCCAGCTATAAGAAAAACAACAATAACGGCGCACGTAATAGGTTTGCAAGCGGAACTGGAATTTAAGATGGGCAGTAAAGTATTAAATAGAAGTAATAATGGATTACAAGAGGATAGGAAAGAACAGGCAGAAGCCTTAGCTGCCGCACCAGATAGAGAAGAAAAGAGCCTTCAGAGACCAGACTTTTCTGATGTAAAAATGCAAGGCGGAAATCTTCTTAAAGGTGAAGCAGATTCTGCTATTGGTTTAGTTCAGGATGCTCGATATGGAACATCTTTAAATGGTGGTGGTGCTGGTGGAGACTTTTCAAACAAAATTGTAATTGGTGTTGGCTTTCTAAATGGTGGTAAAAAAGATGGTGCTGTAATAGATTTGTCTGATCCAAATTTAAGGTATGGTGCCGGTTTAACAATTTATCAAAGAACTGATACCGGCAAAGATAATGTTTATAATAAAGACTTGGATGAAAAAATTGATTTTTTCTCTAACTTTGTTACGAACCCCAATGAACCCGATAGTACTGAGGCAAAGATTGCAAGAGAAGCGGAGAGCCAAAAAAGAATTAGAAAAACTAGGAAAGCAACAAATCCCAACCCACAAACAGCAGTATCTGTAGTGGAAATAAATGCAGATGTTGTTGAAATAAAAGCTAGAAACGGTGGCGTCAACATTATTGCAGGCTATGATAACAAATTACCTCGCTATGGTGGTCAAGATGACGTACAGAATGTAAAGTATGTCGGTGTAAATCTTATTGGCGGCGGTAATCCCGACGCAGATGTTTTAAATGATCCGTTTAACGATCAAAGATTAGGACTTCAACCAATTCCAAAAGGTCTTAACTTGTCAAAAGCCTTACAGACATTAGCAGATAGAGTTAATGATCAGGCAAAGACAATTGGTAAGATGCAGAGAAGTCAAGCTATTTTAGAGGCAGCGCTAGCTTTACACACACACGCTGCAACACTTGGATTGGGACCAAGCGTGGAATTAGCAAGCTTCATGGGATTTGTAAAAATCCCTTCAAATATTGTAAATTTTTTAACATCACTTACAACTGTTTATAATAACACAGCACAAAAAGTGAATATGTCAGTTGTATCTTCTGAATACATCAACAGTGAATGGAACAAGACAAATTAAATGGCAGATCAAAATAAACAAAAAAAACAAGAGGCGACTAAAAAAGAGCAAAAAGAAGTCGCTAAAAAAGATGGAACTTATAGTTTTTCCAACTTTGCTGGTGACGTGTCGTCTTTATCCAAGTGGATTGGGGTTGTTGGTACAGGTGTCACAGAAACAACTAATTTAATTAATCAGCTTGATAGTGCTTTATCTGAACTTGCTAATCTAAAATTAGATGGAAACTGTAAAGGAAAGCCACCAGCATTACCCGACACGGGTGGCGGGGATATTGCAGAAATTCAGGCTGATTGCAATCCATTTAAAAACTTGCCAGGATTTGGTGAAAACCCCAGCGGGGAAGAGATTGCAGCAACTGTGCTTGGGATTGTTACTCAGTTGTTGGGTCCTAGTAGATTTCCAGATTGTGTTGCAGATCAATATAGAAGATTTTTAAGCATAGTGCCGACAGAGTATTATCTCTTATATGCTTTGAGAGCAGCCGCATTAAAAGTTCAAGACCCTGTGCAGCAGTTAGAAACTATAGGTCCATGTAAAAACATTGACGGTTTAGGGCAGCAACTAGAAAACTTAGATGACGAAATCCCAGGAAATTTTATCAGAAGCCTTCCAAGACTTCCCTATATTCCAATACCCGACCTTTATCAACTTATTATCAATTTGATATTAGAGACTATTTGTTTTACTTTGTGTTCGATTTTGACACCTATAATAGAAAAGTTGGGTGAGATTTCATTATATGATTTTGAACAAGATGAAGATAAGGCAGCTTTGGGCGTGCAACAAAACCAGCCCTTACAAAAAATACCAATAGAGCAGTTTTTAACCGATACTGTTTTAACAGAAATAAAGCGTTTTGTTGACAAGAATGTATCAAATCCTGAAGCAGTTACAAAAGAAGTTATAAAAGATTACATTGTGTCGGTACAGTCAAATGAAAGTATAGTTCAAGAAGACTTTGTATTTTTATTGTTTGGCAAGTTGAATTGTGGAGTGTACGAGACATTATTAAATATCCCTGAAACTGTTGATGTTTTTGAACTAACAACTGAAAGCAAAGTGTTGACGTTCTTTTCTTTTGTAGGCAGTGTAATAAACTTATTTGGTTTTGTGGACAATTCCAAGGCTAAAGTTTGCGAACCAGATCCTTGTGATGTTAAAACACAGGAATTGGTCGTAGAAGGAATTGCTAACTTGTGTGATTTATTAAATCCAGAAATCCCACTCAATATACCAACTTCTGCAATTTTAGAACAAGGGGGCGCTTTTGATTTCATTGCCTCTTCGCTTAAGCAAAGCTATGATTCTATAGCGGCATTGAATGAAACGTACAACCCATTGTTTCAATATGGAAATGACGATACAAAAAAATCGTCATATATTGAAAAATATAGTGGTTTTCTATTAAACTTTAATGAAGCCCTAATGGCTGTGTATTCACAGAAGAATGAGCTTACAGGGCAGGATAGAATTGAAATAAGAAAAGTTGTTGTGGAGTTGAGAGATTTTTATTATTCAAACGTTTTTCCGTTTGCAGACATCATAGCTGCCGAGCAAACTCAAAAAGAGGGCTATGATTTAATTGCATCATCAGATGATTTTCAAAAAGACGGAGTTACGTTAGAAGGTGTTGCATCTCAGTCATTATTTAAGTTTGACATCTACAATAGATTTTCAAAAAGTGATATAAAAAATAGAATAAAAGCAATAACCGCTGAAAATCCATCTAACGCTGACGAAGTAGAAGAAGACATGAACGAGTTTAACAAATTAAAAGAAAAATATTTTCCAAAACAGGACGAGACAGTAGAGGAGGAAGTTTAAATGCTTGGGTTTAAACAATATCTATTAACATCATTTTCGTATTTGTTGCAGGAAAGAATTGACAATTATTTTTTACTAAATTTGGGACCAAATTTACCTTTATTTGTTGAAGAAAAATCCTTCTTTTTAAGTGATGGTGAGGAAATTTCTTTACAAGAAGGAGCAGATAAAACTCATAATTTATATGGAAATGCTCCTGGTGTTCCAAATGGTAAAGGAGAATTTAGAAGTTTGATATTGCAAGGTTCATTGGACTTTGTAGAAAGTATTGAATTTGACAACTCTGAGACTTTTAAGTATTATGAGTTGGCAGCCGAATACTTAAAGAAAAACGGTCTCATTGTTTACGACAATAAGTTTATTGACAACTTAACAGAGCTTTTTTATCAAAGATTATACCTCTTTAAAAAGGCAATTAGTCTAACAACTGCTGCACAAAATGAAAGTTATATAGAATTTTTAAACTTCTTGAAAAAAGATAGTAGTGGTAAAACCTTTTATGAGTTTTATTTTGACATCGCTGAAAAAGGAAGTCCTATAGCCGGTCAAGTCGATAAATTTAAAACGGATAAAGATAAGAATGGGGCAAAGTGCTGTAAGTTTTCTAAGTATAAGCCTAGTTCTGTCCAGTTAAAAGACGATAAATTTAGATCTACATTAACTGATTTTGTCGATGAAGACGAAGAAAACTTAAATAAAATATTAACACTAATTGCACAAAAATCCCCACTTGGTTTTTTTGATGATGACAGGGATTCTGATATTATAAACATTCTTAATAATAAAAATCCTGCATATAAAGTTGATGATGCCGTTAAGTGTTACATTTGTAAAAGAAGAGCCGATGTTATAGATAAAGATGACGACGATAAAAAGCGATCAGTCTTATACTATGTTGAAGATAGGTATGGCAAATTAAACGACGATGATGAAAAGGGTTTTAAAATTGGTAAAGCTTTAAACTGTAAAAAGTATGGTTTTAGTAGTGCCCGAGGCGCGGTCAAGGGTGGTAAAAGCACAGGAGCCGCCGCAGCAGACTGTAAGAAACTAGAATTAGAAGAGCAAAGCAAGCCTGAAAGTGAGAAGTCTACCACAGATATTAATACTTTAAATTATGGTGCCGATGTCCTCAATAACAGCATTGATGCAGTATCATCAAATAGTGGCTATAGAGCCCTGTTAAAAACAAAAATTCAAAAAACAAATGATAACATTGATAAAAACCTAATTACAATAATAGATGGAGAACAATAAATAAATGCCAAAAGGTTTTTCTGCAAAACTTCCCCTTTCTTATAGCAAGACGGATGGTCCATATGTGCTAACCAAGACATTGGAAGAGAATGCTAGACAAAATTTAAAAAACTTAATTCTAACAATCCCAGGAGAGAGAGTTATGAATTCAGATTTTGGTGTTGGATTTTCCTCCTTATTGTTTGAAAACTCCAATAATCAGATCATTGAAGACCTAAGAGATAGGGTGATTTCACAAGTTAGTAAATATTTACCTTTTATAAACATAACAAATGTTCAAGCTTCAGTGCAGGAGAATACAGCATTTTTGAGAGTAGAATATTTTATTCCCAACATATCTATTAGCAGCACTTTGGAACTAGACATAAAAAATGACTTTGGGTAGGAAAGTAAATGACCGATAAAAAGACAAAACCTGTACGCTATGCAAGTAAAGAATTTAACGATATTAAAACCAGTCTCGTTGAATATGCTAAAACGTATTATCCAAATACCTATAAGGACTTCAATGAAGCCTCTTTTGGGTCTTTGATGCTTGATACTGTAGCATATATTGGTGATATTTTATCTTTCTATGTAGACTATCAAGCAAACGAATCGTTTATTGATAGCTCAATTGAAACAAAAAATCTATTAAAATTAGCAAAACAATACGGATACAAAAGACCAAGTGCTTTTTCCGCAACTGGAAAAGCCGCTTTTTACGTCGAGGTTCCAGCAAATGCAGATGGAACACAAAATACAAATCTAATCCCGACTCTAAAAGAGGGATCAACTTTGTCAAGCACAACAGGTGTAAGCTTGATTCTTCTTTCTGATGTGGATTTTTCTAAATCTGATAGTGAAGTTGTAATAGGACAGACAAATACTGATGGGTTGCCAACTAGCTATGCATACAAAGCATACGGTGATGTAATTACGGGTGTGTTTGAAACAGAGATTTTATCTGTTGGACAATATCAAAAATTTTTAAAATTAGAAATTGAAGCAGATAATATCTCAGAAGTTATATCTGTTATTGACAGCGAAGGAAACGAATATTTTGAAGTCCCTTACTTATCACACAATGTCACTTTACAGCCAATTAGAAATCCAAATTTTCAGGGTGGAGAAGATGCACCTTATATTCTAAGAGAAAAACTAGCGGCAAGAAGATATGTTGTAGAGGTTGATGAAGAGGGCAAAACCTTCCTACAATTTGGATATGGTTCTGAAAATAGCTTACAAAATAATGAATATCCAGATCCTAGCTCAGCAGCACTTCAAAGATACGGTAGGAATTATTACTCTGATGATAGTTTTGATCCATCGGTTTTACTAAAAAATGACAAGTTTGGTGTTGTACCACCAAGCGGTCAGTTAACAGTAACGTTTAGAAGAAATGACGGTGAATCAATTAATCTACCAGTTAATTCCATTGAATCTATTGAAGATGCAATTATAAGCTTTCCAACAGATGCTAGCCCATCTTCTACAAATAGACAATTTATTATAAATTCTTTAGATGTTGAAAATGAAGAACCTGTTTTGGGTCAAGTTGAAGAGTTAACACAAGAAGAAATTAGAGTGAGGGCGATAAACGCATACGCTGCACAAAATAGAGCAGTAACTCAACAAGATTATTTAAGTCTGGTATATCGAATGCCCTCTAAATTTGGTGCAGTCAAGAGAGCAAACATTGTTCAAGACAAAGACTCTTTTAAGAGAAATTTAAATTTATATGTAATTTCTGAAAATATTGATGGCGACTTTGTTTCGTCACCATCAACAGTTAAAGAAAACCTAAAAACTTGGTTAAATCAATATAAAATGATCAATGATACTGTTGATATTTTAGACGGGCAGGTAGTTAATTTTAGCATTGAATATAAGGTTCTTGGATCGTTAGAATATAACCAGTCTGAAGTGTTAGAGCAATGTAATAATGCTTTAAAAAATCTATTCTCTACAAAACTTTTATTTGGTACACCGCTTTATATATCAAATATATTTAAAACATTAAATGATTTGGATTCTGTTGTTGACGCACAAGATGTAACAATAAAGCAGAAATTTGGTACACAATATAGCGATTACTTTTTTGATATTGATGGGGCAACCACATCAGACGGAAGAGCAATCATTATCCCAGAAAACGTAGTTATGGAACTAAAGTTCCCAGATGAAAACATTATTGGAGTAGTGGTCTAATGGCAGTCAAGAGATTTAAAGCAACAAAAGACAATACAATCACTAATGCCTTTAAGGCAAATCTTACTACTCGTGGAACTGGTTCTAACATGGGCGAATCAGATATTGTTGAGATTTTTAGCATTTATGCACAAGCTTCAACCTCTTCAAGTGAGCTATCAAGAGTTTTAATTGAGTTTGATATTGATGCTCTATCGGCATCGAGAGATAACGGCAATATTCCAGCATCAGGCTCTGTTGATTTTTATTTAAGGATGTTTAATGCTGAGCATTCCTCTACAACACCAACAAACTTTACTCTAACAGTTGCAGCAATTTCACAATCTTGGACAGAGGGTATTGGTCTGGACATGGATGACTATTCTGATACTGGTGTTTCTAACTGGATTAGTGCCAGTTCTACCACGGGGTGGACAGTCCAAGGTGGTGACTACTTAACAGGCACCGCTGATACAACTTCAAGTCAGTTTTTTACAACTGGCATTGAAGATCTTGAAGTTGATGTTACACACCAAATTGAAGAATGGTTAAATAATAATACTGCAAGTTATGGTTTTGGTATCTTTTTAACTTCATCTTTAGAAGAGGCAGAAACATCATATTACACAAAGAAATTCTTTGCTAGAGATAGTCAATATTTTCTAAGTAGACCAGTAATTGAGGCACGCTGGAATGATAATAGGCAAGATGATGCATCAAACTTTTATCTTAGTTCATCACGAGTTCCCGCTGCGGACAATCTAAATACTCTCTATCTTTACAACTATATTAGAGGTCAATTACAAGATATTCCAGGACTCACTGGCGACACACTTCTTTTGAGTGTTTACTCAGGTTCAGATTCAGCACCAGCGGGTAGTAAGGTTGCGTTACCAATCGGCGGTGGTGTGGTAACAAATAATGATGTGAATGTAACAGGTAGTAAAGTGACAACAGGAATTTATTCAGCTTCTTTTGCATATACAAGTTCAGCAATCACAGAAATATACCCAGTTTGGCATAGTGGTTCAACAGAGTATCTAACAGCTTC
>Ga0209645_1000252_pt1 | contig 28956 bp, 47 predicted proteins | sample ETNvirenome_6_30_FD_184070 | JGI IMG/M metagenome (GOLD analysis project Ga0209645, IMG submission 184070) | Marine viral communities from the Pacific Ocean - ETNP_6_30 (SPAdes) (version 2) | ecosystem: Environmental > Aquatic > Marine > Oceanic | place: Pacific Ocean | collected 2013-06-19
ACCGTGAAGAACAGGCTAGAGAACCCACGCAATCTGAGCTCTGGAGTGCATGGGAACCGCACAGTTTGTTACTCAGTAACACCTTTACTAAAACTCATGGCTTAGAACGTAAGACAGACGTGTACAACTGGCTGTATGAACTGGGTATTCAGCCTGATCGTTACCTGATTCGCAAGAGCGAACAGTACAGTATTCACATAGAAATAAGGTTTAGGGATAAGGCCGATCTGGCCTGGATCAAGATGTCAGGATTTGCGGAGGATTAACTGGTGCCTTTACGGGCATTGGCCTTGTTCTTCTTGCCGTGAGCCGGGATAGGACCGCCGTACTTCTTGCCACGTATCTTCTTGCCACGCAGTTTTACCTTTTTTCCGCCTATAGTATAGGAATCACCACTGTCGCGGGCTCTGAGCCCCTGACTCTTACAACTTGCTAATTGGCTGGCGCCGAGCTGATCGTCAGGAATCCTGCTTTTACAGAGCTTCTCTGGCGCTTTGGCTTCTGACTTCTGTGTTATTTCCAGGATCTTCATAGTATGTATATTTATCGTTCTGTATCTTCTGGATTCAGGGCAGTAGGAATGCGGGCTCGAGCTCAGCATTCTGGGTGGATCAGTAACACATCAGTACCAGAACCACTTGACAAATACAGGATATTTGTTATTATATATACAGTAACAAGGCTGGGAGGCAACATGCAATACTTAGAAGAAGTTAGAGTTGACAACAACACATACATAACTGACGAGCACAATAGAGAAATAACTACAGCAGATGTTGGTAGTGGTTTTTGGCTGTTGGGTTTTGACAGAGACGGCACATGTTTTGAAATGACTAAAATTAGTAGGCGGATGGCTAAAGACATAATGTTTGACTATGGTAATTACAAACTGAAAGATTGTGACATTACTGACTTTGGCGACGCACGTTATTACTGGAACGAGAATAGTGCTGACAGCGGAGTTCTTTTAGTACACTAATTGTACAAATTTTGTACAAGGCTGTTGACAAAACAGCCTTTTTTGCTATACTATATACAGTAACAAAAGCATTAAACGGGAGTAACAATATGCAAAAATTAAATAAAAAAACTGTAAACGCAATAGCACACAATTTAATTGTGGGTGACGCAATAACTAGTGCATGGGACTTTGTAACTAGTATGCAAGTACATAACGAATTTGACTACGCATTTGTAAATAGTGCGGCGGATGACTATTGTGACACTTGCTGGCACACAACACAAAATGTTAAACTTGGTCAAAGCATGGATTTAATTGATCAAAATGACATGGCACAAACGGCACTAGGCAATTTTTTATATGCATTTGAGGATAAAAACATAGCGGAAATTACAGTTGAGGATGTTTACAAGGCTATGGATAGCATTGACGGGGATACTGCTATGCGGGAAAATTACTACATGCAGTTGCGTCAGCACTTTAAAAACTTTGTGGAAAGTAACACACAATATGAGTTAGTAGCACATGAGGAATATAAAGGCTGTTACACACTTGTTAGCAAACATACTGCTAAACAAAAGGAAAAACTTGTACGTGACTATTTAAACAAATATGACGCATGGCAACACATAGAGTTAAACAACGACCTTGCATGGTAATTGCACACTAAAAACTGTAAAAAAGGGCTTGACAAACAGCCCTTTTTTGCTATAATATGTATATAAATTGTTAATTAGGTAGGAGTAATTATGCAAAACACACTAAAAAAATTAAGCAAACGAGCAATATTTAAGCAAATGCTACTTGACGACGTGCTAAACTGCATTGAGGAAACAGGCGGCAACTATATTGCACTAACAGATTTGCGTACACAGTTAGCAACAAACAAATGCAAAAGTGCAGATTTTTACTTTAACAACATGTACAGCAAACACTGGACGTTTACAAGTTGGGACGACAGGTATTACAGAGCTATTAAAAGCATTAACAACGGCAAGGACGTTACAGTTAAAAAACTTAACGGCAGGCTGTATGCATTTGCTGACATTAGCAACGACTTTAAAGCAAGTTTGCTAGAGATGGGTGCAACAGAGTGGACAGCAAACTACACAGGTAAAACACAATAAGGGAGGCATTATGTTTGTATTAGTAAGCAATAAAGACGGTAGCATTTTTGGTGACAAGAGTTACTATATTAAAAGTTACTTTAAAAGTGAGAGAGCGGCAAAGGCGGCCGCTACCAGGTTCGAAAAGAAGTTCACTGAGAACGAATTCGGTCGTATAGTGTTTAACAAGTCAGACTATACTGTAACAGACCTGGATGACTATAGTGAACCACAAGTAACCAGAACTGGCCGTTCACCATATAATGGTAATGAGATCACTGTAACTATTGGTATCAATAGTGTGGGTACACACATGGACCCATTATGTGAAAGCCATTACACCAGATAATGATTACTTTATTCACCCTAGTCGATATCCAATACGTTTACGATAACGGTGAAGTAAGTGATACCATTCAAGTCAGACTGGGAGAGCTCCCTAAACTAATTGATGAAGCCTATGCCACTGGCAGGGCATTATTACTCCACAGTGGAGAGTTCGAACAGTCAGACATAATGGATTTTCTGGAAAAATAAAAAAAACTGAAAATCACCACCCCGACCAGTATGTCGACGAAAAGTGATATTTCTGATGAGCAGGGCTATATGCGAGCCCAATTTTGTTTGACCACTATAGAAGCCCACTCTGGGCAGAAAAATTTTTTTTCGTCAGAAAAAGTTCAGATCCTATTTAAGAGCCCATATAGTCAATAGGATTACTACTATAACCAGTATTTGTCCAGTAGTCATTGTGATTATATCAGTTGTGCTAGTGTATATACACAGATGCCCATAAGGGTTAATAATGTTATGAATACCCACTTGATGTGGAATTTTGTGTGTAATATTTTGTTCATTTGTCTGTATCCGTGTTTACGTCAAAGGTGGGAGCCATGTTTTTGTCATGTTCTATAGTTATAATAGTTATAGGGATATTATACACATCCAGAATGTTCTGTAAGTTTTCCTCTATGACATTTCTGAGATTCTGCATTTTAGGATGTTTAGTATATTTGTCAGGTTCTTTTTGCCAGTTCCACACACTCTGCACACTACCTTCTGGCAATCTGTTTGCTTTGGCATACTCTACTGCACTCACAAAGTCAGGAAACTGTTTGCCCTGTACTATATATCCGCCCAGTTCTTCTTCCACTTCATAGAATATGTTGTGGCTTATCTCTCTGAAACTCTCAAATGCCGCGGTTATTCTCATGTGCAAATTCTGGCTACGGTCAGGATGTTTTGCTAATTTTGTCTTAGCCTGATCTGCAACCAGTCTTATAAATTCTGCCTGACTTAAATCCTGTAAGGTCTTCATGATTGAAATTCTCCAAATCCATCATCTCTGTTTTTGGGTCTGAATGTCTTTTTGCCCTGTTTATTAGACTGAGCTTTTCGTACTCTTCTCAGTTTGTTACGCATATCCTGTTGGTCCATGTTACGATTACCATATGTCATGTCTTCCCAATTACGCACTATACCAGTTGCAGTTGCATGATCCAGTCCATAATTGCTTTTCAGTTTACTGACTATCTGTGGTACACTGGCACCCTGAGCATATTCTGTATTGATATCGTCCATGTACTCCAGGGCCTGATCGCTGTAACTGTCTGCAGGATCGTCATATCTGGTACTGCCTTTCACTTTGTATGGTAAACCTCCCCGTCTGGCATCCTTTGTGAATGTGTCATAATTACTGAGATCGTCCACTGGCGGTTCAAATGCTTTACGCAAACTCTGGGTAGCACTTTGCTGACCAGTCTGATCGGCTCCTTTCTGTCTGCTGATACCAGTTGGTTTGACCTTTGGTGCAGTTGGCTTTGTGGGTTCCTCCTCTGGGTCAGGTCTCAATGCTGTGGGTCTGACATCCACTTCAAAATCTGGGTCTGTGGCTATTTCCACATCATCCTGATCTATATCACCGTCATCATCAACGTCCCAATCCATTGCATCTAAATCATCCAGATATCTGAATGCTGATTGTAGTACGTCTGTCATGATTGCTAAACTGTCTATGCCGAAACTTCTGCCTATACTAATCATTACTCTGTTAGGACTATCTCCACGTCGCAACAATTCTATTGCCACATCTACTGCCTCCAACTCTCTGTCATTAAGACCATAGTAGTTTGGTACACCAAACATATCACTTTCTAAGCCTTCAGTTGTGGGTGGTAACTGTTTGGCCTGCTCACCACGTTTCTGATATATCTTTATCACATAGTCCAGTATCTTATTCTCCATGGCACCAGTAAACACTTTGTTCATATAGGTGTCAATTAACAGTTCATATGTCTTACTATCAAATGGTTTATTGATTATAACTCCATAGTCTGCAATACCAATTCGTTGTAGCAGTTTGTTTACTTTATCAATAGGAGTATTAGCAGGGTCTGTGGCCTTGTCAAAGTCTATTACATCTGCTTCTGTTATTTCTCTTAATAGCATGTCACTATTTATCCTAATTTAACAGGGTGTTTATGCTGTCAGCAAATAACTGATTGCCTTCCTCACTTAGATGATTGATTTTACCAGGATAACTCTGCCAGATGCCATAGCCGTCACAGTATATGTGTTCAGTAACCAATTGGTCATTGCCCTGTATGTTACTGGTTATAACAGTATCGTTTGTGTCTAACTGATCCAGTATGTGTTCCACTATTAGATCGTTCACAAACTCTGCATGGGTTCTGTCAAAATGGTGTTCAAAATACTGTTTGGCACTCTGCAATCTGCTGTTATTGGGTCTGCCTGTGCTGTGATATTCTATATCTGTGTATATCAGATCGCTGTTGGCATGCAATCCATCTGTGTGTACAGGATGTCTGGGTGTATATACACGGTAGGGACTTGTGATACTGCATATAACTCTGTCGTATTCCAGTGGCCTTACTGTATCCAGTTGCTTAACTATGCTGTACTGACTTACACCTGCCTGTGCTATGTTAGTAACATCATATTGTTCTGCCAGTATATTGGGCCAACCCAGATACTCTGAATGCTTCTGACTCCAATCTGCCGCCCAACTATCGCCCATTATTAATATTTTCACAACCAATATTTATTAACAACTGCTATTATAAATATAAAGATATGAAGACTGTTTGGATATTTGGTGGAAGTTTCTGTAGTGGCTATCAGCAGGGTGCTGGAGGCAGAGATTGGATTGCTCAGTTAGATGCTGATGTAACAGTATGGGCATGTAATCCACAGTCGCCTAAAAGCCAATACCTGATGCTGGACCATGCTTTTAAACACCATTACCTGGAACGATTACAACAGGAACCTGATCTTATCATATATGACTACCCGCCAGTTAATCGTGTACACTTGCCCACCAACATTCCAGAGTCAGAACAGTCAATGCTAAACTGTAAACGTTGGGTTACTAGTCGTACAGGTCATAAGTTTGAATGTGGTTGTGATCCTGATGTATCAGATACCTGGAGTGTTAGAAGTTTAACCACACTAGATCAGTGGCATAACTGGAGGCAAACTGAACCTGGACATGCAGACTTTGTCAATCAAACCAAGCGATTACTGATACAGGGCAAACTGCCTGACCACAGTCAGATGAGTTGGACAGTTAAAGCATTAGATGAAATAAAATCCAGACAGATACCTTATGTGTGGTTTAGTGCCCATAATGAAAATCATTTGGTAGCAGAAGACCATTTAAGCAATTATTGTGATATAATGACACTTGACGGTACTGTTCCTACACAAAACTATAACAGTAAAACTCCCAATCATCTCAGTATTAAACAAAATATACTGTGGAGCCAGTTCTTTAACGAGCTAATTATCTAATTTTTCGTTGTATTAAAACAACATTTAACTTAAATTATCAGTTAAATATCCCCTAACTATCGTAAATAATATTATGAAATATCAAAAACGAGAACATATTATATCGTTCTGTAAAACATGTACCTGGAGAGTAGTAGCAAGTCTGGATACTTTTCTTCTGTCTTGGCTAATAACAGGTAACGTAGGCATGGGGGCCAGCATAGCCAGTCTGGAAGTTTTAACTAAAATGTTTTTATATTATGCTCACGAACGTCAATGGGAGAAGCCCAGGTTTAATATGTTTATAGTGGACAAGTATATGTGGGTAAGGCGTCTGTTCGCCAGATAGAGTTTTTGCCTACGACTTTCCCGCTCCGAGCATATCCTTGCGAAGCAACGATGTGCGAACTTTCGTTTCGCCCTGTCGAAACGAACACACTAGTCGTGAGTGTAGCACATATTTTTCAAAAGTCAAGTCTATACAACTGATAAATAGTCATATGCAAACATCAGAACTAGGCAGACTACAAGTATTAGCAGGAATCATAGATCGTTATGAGCAATACATACCTGCCTTACCAGAAACTTCTCTTACTCTAGAAGAAGAACAGGAAATAGAATCCAAGTTACAACTGTTAGAAACTCGATTGTTTGAGGAAATGGCTGTACCTGATAATGTAGAAGACAAGCAAACTGCTAAAAAGGTTGCTAAAATTATCTTAACCAAATTAATGTCATTGATGAAAAAAATAATGACATTTGGTAAAGAGTTTGTTAAAATTGGTTTAAATGTTGCCAAAGTTTTTGCAAGAGGTGTTTGGGGTATCATAAAATTCTTATGGAGGCATAAATTTGCTGTAGCCATTGTGGCGGCTCTAGGTGCTCAATATACCTGGATGATTGAAGGCATGAACTGGATGAGCTCTGTATTACCTGACTGGATGATTAGCATGTTTGGTGGAGATCCTGAAACCATGGAACCACTGGGAGATATGTATGCAGGACTACATGCAGAAAAAATCAAAGCAGGTTGGGATAGCCTTGCAGATTGGTTTGGAAGTTATGAAGGTCAATCCTGGATGACCATGCCAATAGATGCTTTTGGTGAATGGATAGAGTCAGGAATGGACCTAGTAGGACTAGCAGTACCGGCCATGATAGATGCAATGGTACCAATATTAAAAGCCATGCAAAAAATTGGTTTTGATATTATAGGAGGAATTTTATCCTGGGTGTTCCTAGTTGGTGCGGCGGCAAATGTTGGTGATTGGCTTTACGAAAAAACAGCACCTATATATTTTTATATTAAAGGTTGGTTTGTAAAAGAAGATATCAGAGACGAAATTGTTAAAGCAGTTGAACAAGAAGTTGGCAAACAGACCAAAACAGATCAAGATGAACTTCCTAACAGTATAGAAGATGTGTTTGCTTTTGACCCAGAGCCTGCAACTTAAACTACGTCAGGCAATCCAAAAAACTTTTTAATACGATTAAAAAATGCTTGCCAGTCTTTGGAGTCTTGAATTTGTCTGACCTGTTTGCCACCATAGTAGGCACCACTCATGTCACCATCTTCCCAACTGGTATCTAATGTGGCAATCTCTCCCCATAATTTAATATTTGATTTAGGTATGCTGTCCTGATACAGATATGCAAAACGTTTACCTCCTATTCTGCTACCTTGTCCAGGTATAAATGGATCTTCTATAAATTTAGATTGGTCTAATGAGGACACGTTCACTTCCAGTATTACTGCTGGCTCATAGTCAACTGCTATATCATGAATCCAACTCTGACTATAGTCTGGCGTAGTTGCTAACCATACTCCAGGCTCATATGTGATATCCTTGTTGCCAGGATGATTGTAAATTTTGGGATAGTTTTGACCTTGACTAGCAACCAGTCCTTGTTTTAGTATGCTATCCATGTGCCTAGCCAAAGTACAATGGTACATTGTTTTTACACTGGGCGGTAAAGGTATAGGCTTTTTATCGAACAGCTCACTTAAAAACATTATCCAATTACACCTTGGTCTACTAATTTTTTAAGATACTGATTGTTTATAAACCAAGCACCATTTACTGCTTTAGTAAATCCAAGTTTCATCCACTCTCTATCGTTTTGAGGTAGTTTACCAAATCTTATACCATAGTAAGGTCCTTCGCCACTTGTTTTACCAGTTGCTGGGTCTATAAAGTGATAAGGTTTTTTATGAGCTTCGGTATTACTTAAATATTTAGGAGCCCAGTCGAACTCTTTGTTGTAATCACTTGCTCGTTTTAAATCCATCATACGATCTGCATCCTCCTGATCTTTTTTAAGTTCAGCATTAGTAGGATTGTCGTAATTTTTGTAATTGTCTATTTCTCTTATCCTCATGCTACTATTTATCATAAATATTGACATGCGAGTAAGATTTAAATTGCCGGCAGGAGGAAGTGGCATACCTGCAAACATGAAAAGCAGTCACATACAGGGAGAACTTGTGCTCTGGTGTGCCAGATATAATTACCTTTATCAGGATATAGATGTTAGCAGAGTACGAGGTAAAGGCTTAGTGTTTGATTTTAAAAACGAAGACTTATATAATACATTTAGACTTACCTGGGACGGTGTAGAATATGACAGATATTGAAGGTTCTTATAACACAGACTTACTTGGCTTACTGCAAAGTGCTAGAAAGCATGGTGCAAAGGCATACACAGGAATAGGCAAACTATCTGAAATAGTTAATGCTGTAGGAGACTACGGACATTTGCCTTCACTTATAGAACGTGTTAGAGAAGACTTTAATGATTTTAAATGGAAAATTCAAACACCTGATAGTCCAGTTAGCCAAACAATAGACAAATTGGTAAACATATGGTTGTTACAACAGGATTTACTTTTAGGTAATAAGTTTGATGACTTTATTGTAATTAATTTTACTATTATAAAAGGCAAGCCTTATTTTGATGTACACCCTGGCAGAACAAGATTATACTTTCATAATTCTTATTTTGATAGAGTAAATGTTTTATTTTTAGATTACAGTAATACAGTCACAGAGGGAGGAGTATTTAAACTTACTACACTTTATGACCAGGATTGCAGAAATTTTAAACACACAGAATACAGACTAACAGACAACTGGCATTTAGAACAAATGCCAATTAATCATTTATTAGTGCAACCAAATGGAAATGAAGAATGGCATTGGCCTGCTTTACAAGAGTCTGTAAAGTTTGAATTGAATTACACAAATGATTTATTAACAAACATAACTGCAAACAATAAACCGTTTATGGATTACACAGATTACGTTTGGAAGATAAATACAAATGTAATATAATTTATGGAGTTATAAATGGCAAACAGAGTTTATCCAAATGCAAGTGATGTACCAACATGGTATGCTAACAAAAGTAATGCAGTTAGTAGTGCAAGTGACGTTACTGTAGGAGAACATATTGGACCAGCAAGTGCAGGTGGAGTATCACCAGCAAGTTCATTTGATGGATATACTGCTGTACACAGAATAGATAACCCTAGCGATGGTATCAACAACTCTGCAGACTTTGTTGTTTACTTCAGCAAAGACGGTGCAGATCCTAAAGAACTTTGGAAGGCCACTGATGCTGATGTCAGCACATTGGTTAAAATAGACTCAGGCCCAGAGCATACTAGTTATTACGACTTCACAAACGGTCACAAGTAAAATCTCTTGACAATAATCCTTTTTAGTATATAATAATACTATGTCAGTTCTTCTTGAACAATTACAATCTGTGGCACATGACCAAGAGCTATTCTACGACATGCTGTTAGAGATTGGAGGAGACATGGAAGATGTTTCAAACATCAGGACTAATGAGAACTATGTTAGTGGTTGTCAGAGTGCAGTATGGATTACTGCTAATAAAGTAGATGGTGTTTGGGATATAAAAACTGACAGTGATGCCTTTATGGTAAAAGGTATCGCTAAACTTGTGGCCGAGGTTGCAATACCAAATCCTAGTGCAATACGTTTTGGAGATTTTCATGGCGTAACAAAAAACTTAACTGTACAAAGACAAAAAGGTATGCAGGCCATTATAAACAGAATTAGACTATTAACCGAGGGTAAATAACAACATGAACTTTATACCATATGTAATTGAGAAAACAGCACAGGGCGAACGTAGTTACGACATTTATAGTAGGCTACTTAAAGAAAGAATTGTATTCCTTAATGGGGAAGTAAATGACGCAGTATCAAATAGTATTTGTGCTCAGTTACTATTCCTAGAAGCAGAGGATAGCGACGCAGATATCAACTTTTATATCAACAGTCCAGGCGGTACAGTTACAAGTGGTATGGCTATGTACGACACAATGCAATACATTAAACCAGATGTATCTACCATTGTAATGGGACAAGCGGCCAGTATGGGAAGTTTCCTTGCTAATGCAGGTGCTCCTGGTAAACGTTTTATGTTGCCTGGTGCTAGACACATGATACACCAACCATTAGGTGGTGCAAGTGGACAAGCAAGTGATATCCAAATCCGTGCTAATGAGATTATCCGTATTAAAAAGGAACTCACAGAAGCATACGTCAAACATAATACTAAAGGTAAAACTTATGAAGAGTTTGAGGCGGCTATGGATAGAGATAACTTTATGACATCTCAAGAAGCATTAGACTTTGGTTTAGTAGACGAAATTATATCTAATAGAACCTAAACTGCTATAACTACGGAATTCTCCTGCTAAATATTAGTATGGAGATTAAACCCAAAGTTTACAAACCCAAAAAAGTAGACGAGCAAGGCTACGACGAGGACGGAGTACAACATAACGATTGTGGTACACCAGAATGTTGTGGCGGTTGCGAAACAGCAGATACACAAGACAAAAAGGAAAATGGCAGAATTTAGTTTTTTAGAAATCAGTTACGACCCAAGTGTTGCAGAAACTCAGTACGTTGAGGACAATTTAAGAAAGTTAGGCTTTATACATAGGACTCAACACAAGAGTGGTAAAGCAGGATTTTGGAATCTACAGAGTTGCATTGTTTTATTAAGACAGGATGACTCAAAACGTTCAGCATGTGTTACAGGCATAGGCTTTAATGCCACACAATCTGATATAGAAAACGTAGGTGCTGATCATGATTCAGATACTGACTTCAGTGTCATCAATGCTGGTAACGGTATCAAAACATATTTGCTTACAGAAGAGCAAATACATCACTTTAATTCCAATTTAGATGCTCACTATGATGTTATAGATGCAAAAACAAAAAGTTTAAAACATCTTAATTATATTAGTGGAATAAAAATGAATGGCCATGATATAAATGTTATAGAGCATTATATTAATTTAGGCTTTAAGTATAAAGATGTTTCAGACAATTATGGTAAACTGGTTTGTGAAAATAATAGGTTTACAATTATGTTAGATAAAAGATCTGGATTAAATAATATTCCTACTATTATATGTGATACACATGATGTATTTGATGCAACTGCATACTTTTTAAGTGTGGGTATAGATCCAGAAAGATTTAATCATAATGTACATGAAAACTTTGGACAAAAATTAAATTATAAAATTAGAGCATACAACTGTAGAGCATGGGGTAATGAACAAAGTTACACTATAGAAAATTTTATAAAAGGATTAGCACCTGATATTGATATAATATTTAGGCAACGTAATCAATACTTACACATACACGAGACAACAATAGATAGTTATTATGAGACAGAGCAATAACTTAGAAGCATTTGATGACTGGATGTCATGGAAAGAAAATGCTTTTGAAATAAAAATACATCCTAGGCTGTCAAGGACGTCACCAAGACGTTTAAGTGAAAATATCACTACAACATGTTTAAGTTTAGGATTAAGACCTATTGAAGACTTTCAGGTAACTATGTACGAAGTAAGATTTAGAACTAAAACATTTCTTGCTATGTTTAAAATGAATTATAAAGATGAGTGACTTTTTTGACAAAGTCCAAGCAATGGACTCAACAGATGCAATTTTCGAAGAGATTAAAAAGCTCAACGAAAAATTGTTTAAACTTAATGAAGCAAGTCCAATGTTTCAGCAAATTAAAGGCATGATAGACGTATGCCACCACAGACAACAAGAACTAATGGCACATCAAATAGAGTCATTAGACAAGACCCCTGACATACTAGAGATTGGAGAAATAGAATCGCAAGTATATACTCCAGAGTATTCAGAACAAGAACTATTAACTACACTTACAAACTTTTATTCTAAAGAGAAAGTTAAAAAGAAACTTAACATTGATCCTCAACCTGCACCAGAGCCAGTTGCACAACCAAAGCCAGAGCCTAGTTCAGAGTTTACAATAGAAGTACCTAAGTTTGGAGCAAACAAATGGAAATAATACAAATATCAAAAATGATACCTGTACACATGTTATGGGTATATGATCAAGAAGACAGAAGGCAAGTAAAGGCACAAACGTATGAAATAGAATACAGTTTACGAACAGAAGTTTCTCCAAAAGAAACACAAAAGCAGGCCTACTTGCAACAAAACATCAGTTTTAGTGTTATTAATTCATTCTTATATGACCAATTACATCAGAGTATAATATACGATATGGAAAGTAAAGGATTAGTTGAAAGAGCATTTGCAAGTCACGATAATAACTTTTTAATACTTCCTGATATGAGTGATGCTTGTCTGGCTATGACATTACATTGTAAACTTAATAGTATTTGTCATGAGAACAGTTTTGTAGAAAGTATAAGCATAAAAGATAAAATAGATAATATTGCATACAGTATGTTTACAGACGATAACATTTATGAAAATTTACCCACAATGAGTGAATGGTTAGGCGAATTAAGTTTTTGGGAAACACCATGGTGGCGTAGGAAAGACTTCAGTACATTTGATAATATTGCGGCAAGTAAAGAAGAGCATGAGGAGTTCTTTAATAAAGATATCAATAAAGACATTTTACTAAGAATGGAAGAGCCCATTGCAGAAATAGAAGCAAGAGTAGTTGCAGATATATACGGAAAAGAAATTAACGAAGTACTTGAAAAGAATACAACTTCAGATAAAGAGAAAGGTGAATTACTGGAAGTTGATTTTAAAAAGAAAACATTTAAACCAAAACTTGTTCCTAAAGACAAATAGATTGACTTTTTACAGAAATAGTATATAATTATACTAATGGAAAAGCATCTAGCAGACGAGCAAATTGGTATTGAATTACTCTATAGAGGACAAGATCTATCTGATGTTGCCTTTGATGATATTGATCGTTTTAATAAGTTCGCTACAGAGTTGGAAATATCCCCTATTTCCGATATATCCTTAATCAGTAAGGAGTTTAATATACCACAGCATTATAAAGAACTAGATGTTGAGAAATATATACGTGAACGACTCATACAACGTGATCCCGACGAGATAGGGAGAGTAGAGATGGAGTTAGACATGTATAGAGAACGAGGTCTGTTCCCTGTACTGCAATTATTAATATGGATTGTAGATACAATGCGTAAGCATAATTTAGTATGGGGAGTGGGTCGAGGCAGTAGTGTTTCCAGTTATTTACTCTATATTCTGGGGGTACACAAAGTTAATAGTTATAAATATGATTTAGACATAAAGGAATTTTTAAAGTAATATGGCACAACGTAAAACTAACAGAGGACAAATTATTGACATGGAGGCTTTAATTGCCGCTCAGGGCGATCGTCCTGCTATGGGTAATGCAGGTACAGATGCTCATGGCAATGTATTAGGACCTGATGGTAAAATAGAAACTCCATCAGAAGAACGTGTTAGAGCATATTATGAAGACAATCCTATGTCTAGTACAGCACAACAAAGTTTAAAAGGTAATCAACCTCAAGCAGAGTTTACACAGGAAGACAATTTACAAGAAGTAAAAACTGCTCAAACGGCAAAAGAGAATAAAAGAACTGCTAAAGCCAAACCAGACACACAAACTAAAAAAGAACCAGAACCTAAAGAACCTGAGCCATTAGGCTTTAAAGAAGTTGAACTTCCTAATGGGGATATAGATATGGTTCCATATTACACAGAGGAAGAAGCAGATGAGGATAAAACCAAGGACTGATAATATCTTTTGCATTAACGCCGACTTTGGCGATACTGTAACAAACGCAGGTATTATAATCAAAAAAACATTAGGTAAAGAATCAGGTATTACTCCTAGATGGATGGAAGTCTTTGATGTAGGACCTGAGATTGATTTCCTAAAGCCAGGACAATGGGTATATGTAGAATATGGTCGTTGGACAGAAGGGTTTAAGGTAAAAGATGATAGGTTGGAAGAAGGCCAGGAGATATGGAAAGTAGACCCTGCAGGTTGTATGTTAGTAGCAGATGAAAAGCCTAGTGATCAGTTAAACTTAAAGTCTGCTAGTTATGAATTTGCGGAGAAGAAAACACTATGAGATTAAGTAGCGGAGAAAAAACTGGAATAACAACAGCAGGTGCAACAGGCATCACAATACTTGCAGGTGTAATATTTGCAGGTTTAAGTCCATGGTGGCTTATAGCATCAGCATTTTTTATTCTTTCAGCAATAGGACACGAACACGGATTAGTAAAATAATGCCTTACATAGAACGCACAGGTAAAAAAACTATTAAGGAACAACTATGGCAGTGGTACGGTGTAATGACTGATCCTCGGATAGACGGATTTAATGGCTTTGCTTGTAAGCAAAAAATATACGAAGTTAAAATGGAATGTGAACGTCTTTTAAACAGTCCAGACTGCCCTTCTTATAGTGGCGAAGAAGAATGGTTACAAGAGCAAAAAGATAATAGGGCAGTAGAAAGATTATCAGGGACTAGGGATAATATTCCTTATGTAGACTAATGAATGTTCTTAATCTTGGTATTGTAGGTAAAGGCTTTGTAGGATCTGCAGTAGCAAATGGATTTGATCAATCAGTAGAACAATTTATTGTTGATCCTAAATTTAACACAAACACAATTCAAGACCTTGTAAACTTTGATCCTAGATTAATTTTTGTATGTGTACCCACACCACCACAAGAGTCACATTATGATGTTGACGTACATTATGTAGATGATGTATTAAAGGAATTACATAATTTAAATTACAAAGGTGTTGTTGTAGTCAAGAGTACAATTACACCAGACCATTTAACCAGATTTAAAAAGACTTATAAACTTTCTATAGTTTATAATCCTGAATTTTTAACAGAGGCAAATAGTTTTGACGACTTTTTAAATCCTAGTATGCAAATATTAGGAGGCAAATGGAGAGATTGTGAAACTGTAGAAAAGGCTTATGTTAAACATAGTTCTGTAAAAACTGTTCCCACATTTAAAACAGATCTAATTACTGCTAGTCTAATCAAATACACAATAAATAGTTGGTTAGCAACTAAGGTAACCTTCTTTAATGAGTTACAGGAGTTGTTTAGCAATAGTGAAACAAAAGTACCTTGGGAAACATTTACTGAAATGCTATCTCAAGACAAGCGAATAGGTGACTCTCATATGAAAGTGCCTGGGCCTGATGGTAATTTAGGATTTGGAGGACATTGTTTTCCCAAAGATACCAAAGCATTGTTATACTATGCTAAACTTAAAAAAGCAGATTTGTCTATTTTAAAAACAGCAATAGACAAAAACAGCAAAATTAGGAACAACTAATGCGAATTAATCATATCTTCCTTAGGCATTTTATGACTGAGGATATACAGGAACCTGGTCTACCTAAAACAGAGAGCAGTCACACTTATGATTTTTATAAGCAATATCTTAATTACAGTTGTCCTGTAAATCCTGGATGGACACAGGATATAGAATTTGAGGTTAATGTAACGCCTACAATCAGTTATAACGAACCTGAAATAATACCTATAATGAAAAAAGACCATCTAAATGTAGTTTGGGTGCCTATGCATTATCCTACATGGAAATGGTTTAATGAGTTTTATCCAGATGCTTACAGGGATTTAGACATACTAGCAGATCCTAATTCTGAATATCCCACAGCAGTAGTATTTGATTACAATAATGAAACACTATTACCAGGTAACTTTACAAACAATGAAGATCAAATACCAATACTTAGAGATAAAGACTTTAGTCAATTTTATTGTAGCACGTTAGCCTGGAATAGAGACAATGTAGTAGATGAAATAGGATTTAGAGATATAATTTCCTGCTATCATGGACTAGGCGGCTTAGTATTTTTTAATGCTATAAAAGAAGACCCATTGTTAAAAACTAAAGACATTTTTACAGAAGTAGGAGGCAAATATCCTATTAGATATTATTGTCCTAATAATGTATTTAGGCCTAACAGAGCAATGGGTATAGTTAAAATGTATCACAAGGGTATGTTAGAAGATTCAGAATGGAATATGAATAAATTTAGCCAGTGGTATGAAATGGATCAATTTATATCTAATACACCATTTAGAAGTCATGTAGAAGAATATTTTAAATTATTTGGTATTACTCCTAGAACAATGAGTTATCCCTGGAATAAAGAATTTAATCAGGACAGGATAAACCAGGACAAAGGCGATTACAGTATGAGTAACAAATCTAAGTATGATGTATTTTCCAGAAGTTTAATGCAAAATGTTTACATTTATATTGCACAAAATTTAGTCACAGAAAGTCCTACAGAGAAACCTATTAATCCTTTAAAGCCTGTACATGTAGGAGATTGGGACGAAAAAATTTTAAAAGGATTTATGTATGGGCTACCTACATTTGTAAATGGCAGACAGGGTACATGTAAAATAATGGAAGAGTTAGGATTCGATATGCTAACAGATTATAATGTTCATGACTATGATAGCGAACCAGATGACATTGTTAGAATAGATAAAATGTTGGATTGTGCTATAAACTTTCCTGCACCCAATGAGGATATAGTTCAACGTATCCAAAACAATAAAAATTTAGTTACATCAAAAGAATTTTGGTGGAACGGCCAAAGTCAACTTATTAAAAAATTACTTGACAATCATTCTGTTTAGTGTATAATAATTACATTAACTAGGAGAATATATGAGCCGTATTAAGCCAATTGCTGAATATGACAAATCTAGATCTGGAACAAGAGTATTATCTGATTACCAAAACGATCTTATATTTGAGCAACCAAGAGACAATTTATTACAACAAGAGTTTATTAGTTACGAGTACACTCAGCAAGGTGTAAAGGTAACAAAAACTGTTCGCAAATATCACAAGAATAACGACTACTTTGATTCAACATCTGTATCATTTATAGGTAGTTAATGTTTGCAAATTGTAGTGAGTGTGGTAAAAGCATCGCTATAAGTGATGTAAAGTATCATACTCCTCCAGTTAATGGACAAATACATCATGCATTTTGTGATGCATATTGTAGTTTTGAATGGTACAATAAAAACAGAAAAGAAGATGATAATGACAGACAAACAGATTAGGGAACTTATAGAAAAACTATCAGATGTTTTTGAGGATTATATGGAAGAGAGTGTCCATCCTATAAGTGTTGCAAGTGTAATGTTAGCAGTAGCAGTCAAGCAATTAAAACGCAGACTTGACGAAGATGAATTTGATGCTATAATGTTGGAACTATCTTCTAATAAAATGGCTGAGTGGGAAAATTTAAGAACAGAAGAAGATATAGATGAATACATTATGGACTCATCTAAAAAGAGGACAATACATTGAAAGAACTTTGGACAGAAAAATATAGACCCTCAAGCATAGGTACCTATGTGTTTCGAGATGAGGGTCAACGCCAACAGGTAAGTGGTTGGGTACAAGAGGGGGCATTGCCACACTTGCTCTTTAGCGGTGCTCCTGGAACAGGTAAAACTACATTGGCAAAAGTTTTACTTACAGAATTAGAAGTAGATGACATGGACATACTAGAAATAAATGCTAGTAATGAAAACAATGTTGATACTATAAGAAATAAAATTACAAACTTTTCATCCACTATGCCGTTTGGCGACATCAAATACGTCTTACTGGACGAAGCAGATTATATTACTCCTAATGGTCAGGCGGCACTTCGTGGTGTTATGGAAATGTATCACACTAGTTGTAGGTTTATTTTAACTTGTAACTATCCACAAAGAATTATTCCTGCACTACATAGTAGATGTCAAGGCTTCCATATTGAAAAACTAGACATTACAGAGTTTACTGCCAGGCTGGCACAAATTTGTATAGATGAGGGTGTAGATGTAGACTTAGACACACTAGACACTTATGTACAAGCAAGTTATCCTGATTTGCGTAAAAGTATTAACCTGGTACAACAAAACGTGGTAGACAACGTCTTACAACGTCCACAGGATGGAGATCAAGCACAAAGTGACTGGATGTTGAGTGCTATTGAATTATTTAAGGCAGGCAAATACAAAGACGCAAGGACACTAATTTGTAGTCAAGCAAGGCCTGAAGAATATGATGACATATATAAATTTATGTATCGTAATTTAGAGTTATGGGGTACAACAGAACTCCAACAAGATCAAGCAATCGTTATTATCAGAAATGGTATGGCAAAAAGCAGTTTATGTGCTGACCCTGAAATTAATTTGTCTGCAACACTTATTGAGTTGCAAATAAACTCACAATGATCGGAATACTTAATGGTGTTGTTGATGATGTCGACAACATCAAAGTTTCTCCTCTGAGCAGAGCATACACATTTGGTGATGCTGTTTATGAAGTTATACCTTATGCATATGGCTTTGTGCATCTTAATAGTCATATTAATAGACTACTTAACAGTTGCAAACAAATGTACATACCCACAAGCAAAGAAGTAATAGAGCAAGATCTGGCTTTGCTAATGGAGAGCCAGGATAATATTGCTTATGGCTATGTGTATTACCAAATCACTAAGGGTGTTGATAAAGATCGAGGACATGTTTGGCATACAGGAACTTCTTCTCCAGAACGTTTTGGATTTATTAAGGAAACAGATCTGTCTCCCAAAGAACCTAAATCATTATTTTTATATCCAGATATACGTTGGAATAGGTGTGATATAAAAACCACTGGCCTTACTGGTAATGTACTTGCACTAGCCAAAGCAAACAAGGGTGGATATGATGATGTGCTATTTAAAAAAGGAGAATGGATTACAGAATGTTCTGCTAGTAATATATTTTTAGTGCAAAATGATTGTGTACTTACACCTAAATTAAATTTTGATATATTAGAAGGCATAACTAGAACAGCAATATTTAAACTGTGCTATGCTTATAACATTCATATAGAGGAAGGCAATTATACAGAAACAGATCTGTATTCATCTGATGCAGTTTTTCAAACTAGCAGTATATCAGGTATTCGCAAGATATCCAAAGTAAACGATACTGAATTCGATCTTAACAATCCTGTCGTTGAAAAACTTCAACGTTTATATTTTAAAGAGTTAAACCTCGTTGTATAATCTTAACACTTCAGTTACTACAGGATGTCGTTCTATATCCGTGTTTGCAAACTGAACCATTTTAATTCTATCTGAACCTGAGTTAGTTAAACGTTCTATAAAACATTTAAGACCGTTACTTTCATAACCTCTTTCATGCTGAGCCAAATCTCCCGTTACTACTAATTTACTTCCTTCTCCTATTCTGGTTAATAGCATCTTCATTTGGTTATCCGTTGCATTTTGCATTTCGTCTGCAATTATATAAGAGTTCTTAAATGTTCTACCTCTCATGTATGCCAATGGTGCAATCTCAACTTTGTTATCATTTAACATATACTCTATTTGGTCTGGCGTATAGTATTCCTCAAACACATCAAATATAGGTCTAGTCCACGGTGCCATTTTTTCCTGTAGTGTGCCTGGTAAAAATCCATGTTGCTCATCTACACTTACTGCTGGTCTCGTTACTACTAGTTTGTTTATTTTATTGTTTTTAAGGTTTTTAATACCTGCCAATGTTGATATGAGTGTCTTGCCCGTCCCTGCTGGTCCTACAGCAAACACTATGTTGATGTTTTTGTCCTCTAGTAAACCAAGTAAGTCATCTTGGTGGAAGTTGCGAGGTACTATTCTAACTTCCTTCTGTCTCTGTCTTTGTAGGGCTCCCCCTTGAATTACTCTCAAATAATCTCCTCCTTTTTGTTTTCTGTATTTGTTACAATTTTTCTTTCTAGCCTTTCTGGACATTGGTTCCTCCTTTGAGCCATAAAAAAACCGCAAGTAGGATGCCTCCCATCGCGGTGATTACGTTTCTGTATGTGCCAACTTTTTATATGGTTGTTTATCATAAATTAATGTTCTGTAATTTTTGCATTACATATATTACTTATGAACAGGTTATAAGACAAAAACTGCGTAGTTATTATTTTAACAAATGATAAATAGTTGTATGACGATTTCAGTAAAAATATTAAACGACAAAATAGTAGAAGTATCTAAGTCCAATACCCTGTTAGATATGCTAATGGAGTTTGAAAAAACACTAGATGAGCTAGATCTATATGCATTTAAGAATTGGGACAAGGGCGAAATACTGGAAGGACCTGAAATAGGCAGGCATTATGTAAATGTTAAATTGCTATACCCCCACAAGCAAATGCCAGATCCAGAAGGTGCAAAGAGACTTATTGCTAGAGATTGTTTAGTCAAGTATTCTAAAGACATGTTAGAGAGTCCTAAAAAGGTAAAAACTTTTGACGATGTTGAGGTAGGCACAAGACCAGATGGCTCTCAACGTTTTACACCTAAAACAGAAAGTGAGCCTGTATGGATAGTTAGTATAGACATGCCAAGACGATATGTAGATGAGTTTAGTGCTCAGCATGTTGAAGCAAAAGAGGACGAGTACATTGATCAGGAAGATACAGATAGTAATGCAATGGTAGGTCAAGAACAAATTAACCAACCATTAGGTGGAATATAATGGCATTAAAGGAAGGCGATCTTAAAAATACTATATTGAAAGATATTAGTATAGATGAGTTTGAACCAAAAACAGGCGAAGCCGCAGACGTTATGGTTGTTGGTCTGTACTTAAATGAAACTGCACCAGCAAAAGATTTGTATCATTTTATCAATAACAGCATTGTTGAAATCAGAGATGTAGAAGTTTCTCCAAATCCTAATCCAGATAATTTTTACATGGTGTTCATGGAAATAGACAGAAATGAAACTTGTATGGAATCAGTTAAGGCTTTGATAGAAGAAGTTGAAAGGCTATCAGGCAAATTGGATTGGCAAGTATCTACAACATTAAGTGAAAATAAAATTGGATTACATGATGACAGTTTAATGGGTTTCATTCAATGCGATCCAGAAAACTATCTCACAAAGGAAGAATTCATGGCACAACAATTAGAAGCAGAGCAAAATACGGAACAACCATTAGAAGAAAGTCTTGGAGGTTTAAGTAAAATGTCTATAGAGGATGGGACTAAACATTTATTTAAACATGCAAAAATAGGCGAACAGATACCATTATATGATTTAACATTCAATAAAATGCCTATACCAAAAACCAATTATTATGTTGTAAAGGTAGAAAGTGGTTATAATGTTTTAGTAAGTAAAAGTTTAAACATGGCGACCGGGCAACCTAGTGAAACAGATCTAATACCTGTAAACAAAGATGCTAGAGCAGTTACATGTGATATAAATCAAGATGGATATAAGTTACAAGCACCTCTACAAAAATATCAAGGTAGAGAGGCAAGTAGTTTATATACTAATGATCTTGATATACATATAAGCACATATAAAGAGTTTTTCAAGAAAGCCTCCTCAAAGCCAGAATTATATCTACAGTTATTAGCAGATATTAGAGCATTAGAGTACCAAAAATTTATTAGAGGAGCCTCTGCCAGATTAGAGTCTGCACAAAACAATGATGCTATTTTAGAATTTTTTAAACCTAGTAATATATTAGAAGCAGATATAAATGACAATGTGCTACAAATTAAAGGTAGCAGAGATATTGCCTCATTACAAATTGTAAACTTTGGACACGGTCCAGATATTATGGAAGAGGTTGGTATTTCAGAAAGTGCAATTAAACAAGACTATGATAAAATATCGTTTGCAAAATTAAATGCTATGCTTGGAGAAATGAAAGCATTGCCAATAGATGAGTATATAGTAATATACAATCCAGAACATAAAGATATTTTAATAGCAAAAGCGAGTTAAAATGAGAGACACAGTTATAGATGTATTAAAACATCATTTCGGAGACAAGCCTATAGAAGAGAGTACTCATCTTATGGATGATCTCGGAGGAGATGAATTTGATATTGTAGACGTTATAGTTCAACTAGAACAAAAATTAAACATCACTATCCCTGAAGAAGAAACATTTGATATAATGACTGTGTCACAACTATTAGAGGTTGTAGGCAGACATGTTGAGTCAGATTAAATTAGTTTTCTTTTTTATCATGCTAATGGGTGCAGGTGGCGGCCTTTGGTACGTCCAGCATCTAAAATCAGAAAATGAAATCCTTACACTTAATAATGCTAAACTAGAAGGTGCAGTTGCTGAGCAACAGCAACTAATAGAACAGCAATTACGAGATATTGAAACCCAACAGTCAATTAACAAGCAACTTACAGAAAACAATGTTAAACTTACAGCAGACTTAAATCTTGCAAATGAAAAATTTAACAAAGTAAATGCATCAGGTGAAAGAAGAGATATAGGTAACTTAGCAGTAAGTAAACCTAAAAGTATAGAAAGAATAGAACGTAAAAGACAACAACAGAGAGCAAGGTGTTTTGAAATAGCACAAGGTTCGCCATTGACAGAGGAGGAATTAAATGCAACTAAGAAGTCGCAAATTAATGCAGAATGCACTAATATTGCCAATCCTAATTACATTCCTTATTAGTGGTTGTGCCAGTACAAAGCAATTAGAAATCTTTACAAAAGAAGTAGAACGTATGCCGTTAGACTTAGAATTGCCTCCAGTTGAAACATTAGAGCAAGTAAACTTAATTATTATTACAAGTGACAACCAGGAAGAAGTATTTGCTAAATTAAAAGAGCAAAATATAGATCCAGTGCTGTTTGCATACACAGATGAGGATTGGGAACTTGTAACTAAAAATAATGTGCGTATGCGTAACACCATTATTAAACTTAGAGCAATAATAGAAGCATATAAAGAATACTATGAGCCTGAAGAGTCACAAGGCAAAAACAGTATAATCAAATCTACATCAAGTGAATTTGAACCAAAATCTTTTGATAAAGACAAAGATTAATTGACATCCTGTCAATTCTGTGTATAATAACTGTATGGATCACTACCAAACATTGGGCGTCGGTAAAGATGCCTCTCAACAGGAGATTAAAAAGGCTTTTCGCAAATTAGCGATGAAGCATCATCCTGATAAAGGTGGTGATGAGAATGAATTCAAAAAGGTACAGGCGGCATACGATACGTTAAGTGATCCAGAAAAACGTGCTCAGTATGACAATCCTAATCCTTTTGAAGCATTTGGGCAAGGCTTCGGCCAAGGCTTTGGTGATAGTCCTTTTGCAGATATATTTGGTGATATATTTGGTCAAAGGAGGCAACAAAGACGCCCGGTAAGAAACCCTGACGGTATTGTTGATGTAGGTGTTACATTACTTCAAGTATATACAGGTAGTACTATTGTTGTAAACACAGGCTACGGTAGTTATGAAGTAACTGTACCACAAGGTACTGCTGACGGAACTAGACTGAGATTATCAGGCAAAGGTCCTGTTAGAGACAACAACTTACCTGCAGGGGACCTTATTGTTAGGTTACATACAGAGTATCCTGATAATTGGGGAAGAGATAGAGAGCATCTGTTTTTTAGGCAAAATATAAATGCCATAGATGCCATGACAGGTTGTGTTATAGAAATAACACATGTAGATGGTAAGAAGTATCAACTTACTATACCAGCAGGTACACCACATGGTACTAGACTTAAAATGGGTAGATTAGGTATGAAAATACCTGACTATGGAATGATAGGCGATTTGTTCATAATTATTGAACTAGATATACCCACTATAAGTGATGAAGCAGATATAGAAACTTTAAATAAAATTAAAGAAAGAAACTTATATGGAAAGCAAGTATATAGATAACATAATCCAAAATGCAGTTAATTTTGCAAAGGATAAAAATCACGAGTATGTAACACTAGAGCATATAATGTTCTGTTTGTTAGAGCATGAAGATATTGCAGGTCTTATTAAAGAACTAAAAGTAGACATTAATAATATTGTAGAAGATTTAAATCATTATTTAGATGATCCTGTGCTAAATGGTCTCGAAAATGAACATGGCATGAAAGGAGATCCTAAAAAGACTGTAGCAACAGAAAGGATAATTCAACGAGCATTAGCACAAGTTATTTTTAGTGGCAGAGAAGAAGTTAAACCATTAGATATGTTTCTTAGTATCTTAAGTGAACAAAACTCTCATGCCTCATATTTTTGTCAGTTAAACGGACTAGATAAAAATATAATTGTAGAATTTTTAGAACACAAATATACAAGTGATCAAAGCAAAGAGTTAGTAAAAGAATATACCACTAACCTAAATGAAGAAGCACAAAAAGGCAGAATAGATAACCTTATAGGCAGACATGAGGAAGTAGATGAACTTGTACATATACTTGCAAGACGTAAAAAGAACAATGTAGTCCTTGTAGGAGAACCAGGTACAGGTAAAACAGCAGTAGCAGAAGGTTTAGCAAAACGTATTGTTGATGGAGATGTGCCTGATGTAATTAAAAATAAAATTATATATAGTCTTGCTGTAGGTGACTTACTTGCTGGTACTAGGTACAGAGGAGACTTTGAAGAAAGATTTAAGAGTGTATTAGAAACATTAGAAGCAAGTCCTAATGCTGTATTGTTTATAGACGAAATACATATGATTATGGGTGCCGGCTCTGCAGGTAGCAGTAGTGTTGATATTGCAAATATGATTAAGCCTGTTTTAGGCAAAGGCAGATTGCTTACTATAGGTGCTACTACACCAGACGAATTTGCAGACAGTTTTGAAAAAGATAGAGCTCTTATGAGAAGATTTGCAAAACTAGACATACTGGAAACAAGTGTGGAAGATACAAAAGAAATTATTAGAGGACTTAACACATACTATGAGGACTTCCATAAAGTCAAATATGCAGTAGATATTTTAGACAAATCAGTAGACTTATGTCACAGATATATTAAAAACAAAGCCTTCCCAGACAAAGCATTAGACGTTGTTGATGCCGCAGGTGCTAGAGTAAAATTACGTGGCGATAAAGATGTTACTCTTAAAGATGTAATACAAGTTATTAGTAAAATATCAAATGTAGGCACTGATGTAATTGATGTTGAAAGTGTGGACACATATAAAAATTTAGATACAAGAGTTAAAAAGGTTGTATTTGGACAGGACGAAGCAGTTGATAAAATTGTTGAAAACATTGTTGTTAGTAAGTCAGGACTAAGAGAGAAAAACAAACCTATTGGTAGTTTCCTGTTAGTTGGTCCTACAGGTACAGGTAAAACTGAGACTGCTAAAACACTTGCTAAAGAATTGGAATGTAAACTTGTTAAGTTTGATATGTCAGAGTATATGGAAAAACATAGTGTTAGTAAACTTATAGGTGCTCCTCCAGGTTATGTAGGACATGCTGAAGGTAAATTAGGTCAAGGACTTATGTTAGCAGAAGTAGAAGAGAATCCTAATTGTGTGTTATTATTAGACGAAGTTGAAAAAGCCGCACCAGAAGTATTACAGGTATTACTGCAAGTTATGGACGATGGTAGGCTCACAGGTAGTACAGGTAAAGAAGTAGACTTTAGTAATGTAATTTTATTAATGACATCTAACTTGGGTGCCACTGATGCTGAAGGACTTAAAATAGGTTTTGGAGATCAAACAAAACTAAAAGCAGTAGACAAAGCAGTTGAGAAATTCTTCTCACCTGAATTTAGAAATAGATTAGATGCAACAATTAAATTTAATAAACTAGCAATAGAGTTAATGTACAAAATTGTTGATAGGCTTGTTGTTGAAACAAATGACTTACTTGCTGAAAATGAAAGTACAGTTACTATTTCTATTACAGATGCTTGTAGAGAAAAACTTGCACAAGATGGATATGAACCTAGTATGGGTGCAAGACCTTTAAAAAGAGTATTTGAGGATAATATTAAAAAACCTTTAAGTAAAAAAATATTATTTGAAGATTTAAATAATGTCAATATTTCTGTAGACGTACAAAACGAGGAATATACTTTTATTATCTAATATGCCTTACTTTAGACAAAGTTTTAAAGACAGTTGTGTTCCTCTAGGAAAAATTTACAGAGGATATAATGTTGAGCCTAGTGCTAAAATATTTTACGGTGAGTATCAATACAGATTAAAATTTTTAGGTAATATGTATCATTATGATATTACTTTCATGTCTGATTTAATGAAAACTTTGACGGACGAAACTTGGCATTACAGATTACAAAGTTCATCAAAAAATATAAATGTTTATATACATGACAAAAAGGTATTAGATAAAGTTATAGACAGATATCAGCACACTGATTATTTAGAAGGAATAAGTGGAACACTTGACGATGAACATTTAGACAGCATTCTCGATTCAGGAACTGATTATGTATATAGGAATAAATACTGGTACGATACATATCCTATTAAAGTTTTCCTTTATAGAAATTGGGATAACAGAGATATAAGTGCTACTGTTATTAATGACTTTATAAAAGGAACTTTTAAGGATTACAGATTGCATGACAATTATGCAAACAATTGGTACCATAATTATTTGTGGCTTACACAAGAAGAATATGATAATAGTTTCTTGTTTTTAAAATTAAGTTACGGTGAGTATATTGAAAAGGTACAAAAGGTAAAAATATTGGAGACATAGAATGGGATTATTTGGAAGAGATACTAAACTAGATCGTGAAGCAGTTTTTGAGCAACTCAAAATTGATGAAGGTGTAGTATATGAAGTATATCATGATCATTTAGGATTACCTACATTTGGTGTAGGACATCTAGTATTGGAATCAGATCCAGAGCATGGCAAACCTTTAGGTACACCTGTTGATGAAGACAGAGTTAAAGATTGTTTTGAAAAAGATTTAGATACTGCAATATCTGAGTGTGAAGTTTTATATGAACAGTTTAATGACTGGCCAGATGAGGTACAACAGATATTAGTCAACATGATGTTTAACATGGGCAGAACTAGATTGTCAGGTTTTAAAAACTTTAAAAAGGCTTTAGAAGCCGAGGACTGGAAAAAAGCCGCAGTTGAAGGCAGAGATAGTAAGTGGTACAGACAGGTTACTAATCGTGCTGAAAGACTAATGGGCAGATTAGAAAACGTCTAGATGATAAATAGTATTATTATTTAGAGGAATACTATGCCCGTAAACAGAAGAAGTATCAATATACTAGGTTCTACTGGAACTAATATGAACGAAACTAGTAATAACGTAAAAGGTGACTCCTTTTATGGATATTCTGATGGTTGGCATACAGTACAAGTAATTTATAATCAGTATGTTGGCAGATTTCACGTAGAGGCCACACTTGCAGTAGAGCCAGGCGACACAGACTGGTTCCCTATTAGACCAGAAATAACTAATGGTAGAGAATTCTCAGCAGGAGAAAGTTTTGTTCAGTTTAACAGCAATGACCCAGGCGACGGTGCAGAAGCCTATACCTTTAGAGGAAACTTTACATATTTGCGTGTCAGAATGGATAGAGCCCACGTTGGTGACGGTTCTACATATGATACTTCATATGGATCACTTAGCAAAGTAATTTTATCCGCCTAATCTGATAAATAGTGTATTATAATACACTAAATTAGGAAATTGGATGTCTTTTGCAAATACATTTATAACATTAAGCGATGTCGATATTACAAGCCTATCGGCTGGTAAATTTTTACGAGTAAGACCCAGTGGCAATGTAGAAATATCACAATTTGATATCACAACAGACACATTAACAGATGTAATAACAACTGGTGCCTACACACCAGATGTTGGCCAAACATTAGTTTACCATGCAGATAACAAATGGAGACCAGCAACATTAGATGTTTATAGTGCTGGTAATGGTATTCAAAAATCAGGACTTACACTAAATGTAATTGCAGGTTCAGGCGGCGGTTTAGTAAGTAATGCATCAGGATTGTTTATTGCTGATGTTACAGATGCGGCCAATGTAGCAGGTACACATGGTAACGCAACTTTTGTTCCTAGTATAACAGTTGGTAGAGACGGTCGTATTACAGGTGTAACACCTACAGAGATAACAATAACAGCGGCATCAAGTCTTTCAGCAGACTATATAAACAGTATTGCTGGAACATCAGGACAAATTACAGTTACTGGTGGCACAGGCAACAAAGCAAACGCAACACTTAATTTAGTAGCAACTGGAGTAACAGCAGGTGTATATGGTAATACAACTCATGCTCCACGTATAACAGTTGACACTTATGGTAGAATTAGTTCAGTAGATACAGTAGCAATAAGTGGTAGTGGTGGTAGTGGTAACGCAAGTTTAGGCTTTGCTAATATAATTATATCAGGACAAACAACTGTTAGTGCAGAAAAATTAGAAGACGATTTAACAATTACGCAAGGCACTGGTATGGCAATTACCACACTTGCAAATACAGACACAATATCATTTGGTATTAATCCATCAACGGCCGCGGCCGCAATGGATATTGCAGACTTTAATGACGTAGACGCAACTGGTATAACAAACGGTCAAGTACTAATTTGGAATAGTAGTACAAGTAAATTTGAAGCAGGTGACCAAACTGGTAGTGGTGGTGGAAGTAATGTACAATTAACATCATTTAGTGTTACAACAGCAAGTCCAAGTGGTAATGGTAGTTTAAGTTATAACAATGCAGGTGTATTTACATTTACACCAGCAGATACAAGCACTGGTGGTATTAATACTGCTGGTGTTGATGCACACTTAAACATAAGTGGTGCTAGTACAAATGACGTTTTAAGTTGGAACGGTTCAGATTATGTATGGGTATCACAGAGCGGTGGCGGAATAGATACTGCTGGAGT
>Ga0209645_1000254_pt1 | contig 28859 bp, 30 predicted proteins | sample ETNvirenome_6_30_FD_184070 | JGI IMG/M metagenome (GOLD analysis project Ga0209645, IMG submission 184070) | Marine viral communities from the Pacific Ocean - ETNP_6_30 (SPAdes) (version 2) | ecosystem: Environmental > Aquatic > Marine > Oceanic | place: Pacific Ocean | collected 2013-06-19
CGATGACGAAATTGAGTTAACCGACAATACTACTGATACTGAATACATCATTAAATTAGACGAAAGCAAAAAAACAAAAACTATGAAAAAAGCAGTCAACGAAAACAAAACGGAAGTGTCAGAAATGGACATGGATAATATGGACGAAATGGATGACATGGACGAGATGGAAGAAATGGACGAAGAAGTAGTTTATGAAATTGAGCTAGACGAAATGGATGTTATAGGTACCGGTGATACTGGTGCTGAAGACGAAGATGGAGCTCCAGAATCTGAAAAAGCATTAAAGAAATTTGATGCGGAGTTAGAAGAAGGAGGAGCAAAAAAAGGAGACCAATCTGCAACTCACCGAGATTATATGAAAGAAGGAGGAGCTAAAAAAGGTGACCAATCCGCAACTCATAGAGATTATATGAAGGAAGGTGGTGCTAAGAAGGGAGACCAATCAGCAACACACAGAGATTATATGAAGGAAGGGGGAGCTAAGAAAGGGGACCAATCTGCAACTCATCTAGATTATGAAATGAAAGAAGGAGGGGCTAAAAAAGGAGACCAATCAGCAACACATTTAGATTACGAAGAAGTAAAAGAAGGTGGAGCTAAGAAAGGTGACCAGTCAGCAACTCATAGAGATTACGAAATGAAAGAAGCTTCAAGAACTTTAGGGTTTGGAAGAGAGTCTGGTGGAAAACACAAGCCTTCTTTTAGAAAAGGAATCACTAACAATCGTAACCTTGGTGAAAGTCGTATAAGAAAGTCCTACAATCTTCTTAAAGAAGAGGTAGAAACTTTAAAAGTTAAAAATTCTGACTATAAGAAAGCTTTGACAACTTTTAGAGATAAACTGAATGAAGTGGGTGTGTTTAATTCAAACTTAGCTTACGTAACACGTCTATTTACTGAACATTCAACTACCAAGCAGGAAAAAATCAACATATTAAAACGTTTTGATGGGATAAACTCATTAAAAGGTTCTAAAGAGTTGTATAAGGTAATCAAAGAAGAACTTTCTCAGGAAGTAGCTAAACCTACAAAAACAATTTCTGAGTCAGTGGAGCAGAAAATTACTAAATCACCTACTAGTGGTGGAGGTAAATTATTGGAATCAAAAATTTACGAAAACCCTCAATTTAGTAGGATGAAAGACTTAATGTCTAAATTATAATAAACGCTTTTTAAAAAAAATAAAAAAACTATGGGAGCACTATTAGAATCAGGTATGGTTGGTAACATTGGGTTAAAACACCTAAAAGTTATCAAAGAAGATACCTTAGCAAAATGGGATGGTCTTGGATTCCTAGACGGACTTAAAGGTCACGTTAGAGAAAATATAGCTCAGCTATATGAAAACCAAGCAACAAACCTAATCAACGAAGCTACTACAGCTTCTGATTCAGGTTCATTCGAAACAGTTGTTTTCCCAATAATTAGAAGAGTTTTCTCTAAATTATTGGCAAACGATATCGTTTCTGTACAAGCTATGAACTTACCAATCGGTAAATTGTTCTACTTTGTACCTAAAATTGGAGCACAACCAGGTGGACAACATTATGCACCTTACGGAGCGCCAGCAACAGGTAATCCTGCTTTAGTTCCAGATACACCAGGAGCAGCATTTTCTGCAGCATCTACTTCATTATATGATGAGTACTATGCGGGTAACGCACCTACAGCAGCTGATGACGGTCTTTATGACTACTCAAAAGGTAACTACTCGTCAAGTGCAGCTTCTACAACAAACGTAATTTGGAACGGTAATACATTACAAGATTATGCAGCGATGAACTCATTATCTGGATGTAACGCTACTACAACTTTAGGTTATGGTGTGGGTATACCAAAAGGTGGTACAAGAAGTGTTATCGTTAAATTAGCAGGATTTAATACTGCTGGTGTTGGTAAATTAACTGGACCTGATGGAAATGAGCAAGATACTGAAGAGTTCTTAGCTTCATTAACGTTATCAAACAATACTGGAGTATGGTGTTGTAATTCTTCTACTAACGCAAACTCAGGTGGAACAATGGTTTACGGTGTTGGAAAACCAATGTTATTCCGTGTTGTTACACAAAAGTATGGTTTTGGAATTGTTGATAGAACTGACGTTTGTGATTCACAAGGAAATATCTACTTAGAAGTTGATACTTCATGTCCAGCATGTGTTGATTGTGGTGAAACATCTTATCGTTCGATTGATGGTTATGTAGGTTCTACAGCAGCGTCACAAACTATCACAGCTACTTGGAGACAGTACTCAACTCTTGAATTTGAAGACCAAATGGGTGAAGTTTCTTTCGACTTACAAGCTGTTACAGTTTCTGTTACTGAAAGAAAATTAAGAGCACAATGGTCACCAGAACTTGCACAAGATGTTTCTGCATTCCATAACATCGATGCTGAAGCTGAATTAACAGCTTTATTATCTGAAGAAGTTGCAGCTGAAATCGATAGAGAAATCTTGAGAGACCTTAGAAAAGGAGCAGCTTGGGACTTAAGATGGGATTACAACGGATGGAAGAGATTCTCTGCAGGTCAAGCACCTTACACTCAAAAAGACTGGAATCAAACGTTGATTACTGCTATTAATCAGTTATCAGCTCAAATTCACAAGTCAACATTGAGAGGTGGGGCTAACTGGATTGTATGTTCTTCTGAAGTTTCTGCAATATTTGATGACTTGGAGTACTTCCACGTTTCAAACGCAGCACCAGAACAAGACCAATATAACATGGGTATTGAGAAAATAGGTACTTTATCAGGTAGATTTACTGTATATAGAGACCCTTACTTCCCAGCTAACCAAGTGTTAATTGGACATAAAGGAACATCTTTATTGGATACTGGGTACGTTTACGCACCATATGTACCATTACAGTTGACACCTACAATGTATAACCCATTCAACTTTACACCAATCAAAGGTATCATGACTAGATACGCTAAGAAAATGGTTAACAACAGATTCTATGGAAGAATCACTGTTGATGGAGTTAGAACATTTGATGTAAGAGAATTGAAAAGATTCTAATAACTGAATAAGTTATATATAAAAGAAGCCCTCTTTATGAGGGCTTTTTTTTATGCACTGATATTTATAATAAAAACGCTTATGAACTTCTTTAAAAACATGTTAAGTAGTGAAGGTAAAGTCTCTAGTAAAAGATTTGTTACTTTCGTATGTCTTCTATTTATGTTAATTGGTTACACAGCAAATCTTTTTTGGGATTTCACAATTGACAATAATTTATTTGAGTCTTTACAATGGATTGTAATGGCAGGACTTGGTTTTACAGCTGCAGAGAATTTCTCACCGAAAGATGAGGTAGTTGTAGAAGAAGAACCAACCCCAACATCCACAACAGTAACTCATGAATATAATTATGATGACGAAGATATCTAAAAAACAAAAACCACTCTTTTGAGTGGTTTTTTTATATCTTTATTTTTTAATTAACTGTTATCTAACAGTCACAACAAGTACAGTCACATTTAGTACCACACTTACATATTTGACAATCACATTTCATAATTTTTAATTTTTTAAGTTTTATTTATTAGCGTGAAAAGCGTCTAATTGTTCTTGACAATCTTTTTCACTAGTACATTTTCTCCAGACACCACCTTTTTTGTTATTTAATATAACCCAGCCGTCTCCTCTTTTTTTAATACAACCAGAACCACCTTCTGATTCAGCACATCCTTTTCCTTCTGCTTCATGTAATTTTTTTGATAACCTTCTAACTAACTGAGATTCAGTAATTTTATTTTCACCCATCCAGTCAGATTGGTTGGTTTGTTTCATTACATTAACATTTAATGTTTTATCACCAGTCTGTGCAGTATCAACATTAACTTCGTCCTCATCTAACTCTTTTTCCTCTTCTATATCTTCATCTTCGTATAAATCTTTATACTTTGATGTAGGTGTACCCAACATACCAAAGTCAAATCCAGTACCATTACTTAGATTTTCTTTAACTAGTTTTTCTATTAAATCTACTAGTTCACTTTCAGATATTCTTATTTTTTTCATAATTGATTAATTACTTGAAATTTTATTACTTTCCTATAAATATCTACTTGTTGGTTAGAAGTTGCTTTGATATCTAGGTGATATTCATTAGGAATCATCCATCCTGTATCTAACATAAAATAATTGTGTGTAAATGACTTGTTAATGGGTGTCCAAGGAATTACCTCCACTTGAGTGGTACCTTGGGTTACATAGAGACGATATTGCAAATTATCGACTAAAACTTGTTCATCTACAGTGTAAGGAACTCTGGTTGAAACAAATACTTTTCTTGTTTCTCCATTAGTTACTTTTTCATCTTCTTTAATTCCAGATACAGAATAACCATATATTTTAGGTTCACCCGCGGTTGAACCAATACTTAAATTATTATTATAAATTATAAATTCATTTGTTACGTTAGGTTGTGATATACCACCCACAAATAAATTAGACCAAGTATCGGTATATATAACTGGTGGACTTTGTGCTACACTAGTTAAAGATAGTGGTATATAATAAACACCACAAGTTAATTGGGTTGCGGTGTAAGTAGCAACCGTACTTTCATTACAGTCCTTAATATCTACAGTAGGTAATAAATCAAAACATATTGGATGACCATTATGGTCATAAGCGTACAAAAATAATCTATTATTAACCCCTAAATGAAAATCTCCCCTATCATCATTTATAACATCATCAAAAGTAGTTTCTAAAAAAGGTTCATAAAATGTTTGAGTGTGTCTACTAAAAAAACCAACAGAATAAGCCTCTGTTAAACCGGTTATATTTTCAAAAGCTGGAATAAAAGCAATCCCATATGTGTTAGCTGAAGTAGTTGCTGTTGGTAAAATTAGTAAATTATTTATCTCCGTATTAAGTGCTAAACTATTAAATTCTATATTTTCATTACCTTGGTCAAAAACTTGCGTGTCTAAAACAGTATAAGTTGTATTATCATTATTATCATAGGTACCTGGAATAGCCCACATACTTAGAGTTGTCGAGGAAAACCAATTACTGGGTCTTGTAGAATGAGTTAAATCAAATTCCGGTGCAAACATACCATCAGCAACTTGATAATCATAACCAACACCTTCTGACCAAGAACTACCAGTAGTAGCTTTAAATAACATCAAAGTAAAAGATGTAGCACGTCTGGTACCATCAACTAATATTTTATCATTCATCAAAGTATCGTCAAAATGAGAAGTATTGGTCATTTTTATGGTGTGAGTTAAAGATGTTAATGCTGGTATACAACAACTGTTTATTTTTTCTCTTAAATCTTCTAAATCTAAATTAAAAATAAATCTACTAAATCCAGTATCTAAATTTTTAGTAAATCCTGTTTGTCCATTACATATGTGGTCAGCAGAACCAGTAAATCTACAACTATTAGTTACACCCTTACCGTAAAAAAGTTGTGTTACTGGATTTCTCCCAGTATTAACTTCGTTATTTGCAAGTATAGTATTGTTTTTACTAAAATATGACCTGTGTATCATTCTTTTTACTTTTACTATAAATATCTAGTTAATCCTTATATTTTTATTAAGGATAGTTTCACCAGCTTCTTTAATTAATTTATCTATATCTGCGGTGGTTGTACCATCATGTGCTGTAGGACAAGAAGCAACTCCAGGACAGGAGTGTGTGTGATTAGCTTGAAACGCTGCCATTTTCACTAAAAGTTCTAAAAGTTTTTCTCCTCTAACAAGGGAATTAGTTTTTTTATCTATATCATCTATAAATTTTGCTTGAGGTATTCCGTAATTAGAGGTTAATGTAATAGGACCATTTAAATCAGTCGTGTTATATGAAAATAAATATATTTTTTCACCTGCCGCTGTAATTATACCTTCTTGTTGTGGTTTTGGGGGTCCAGGTACAGTCTCCTTTACCTTTTTGGTTTCTTGTTTAACCTCTCTACTACCTTCAGCATTCTCAAAAGCTAAACCACCACCTTTACTTTTTACCCCATCTAAACCTATAGTAGCTTTTAATTTTGTAACTTCTTCTTTTACAGCATCAAATGTACCAGGAACAGGCCAAGCTGCAGGTTCACCTTCTTCCATTGTTTCTAATAGTGTGGCTTCAGGTCTAAAATATAATGGGTGTGTATTACCTAAAAATGCACCTAGATTATTTTGATTATTTAAATCTACAGAACTACTAAATGTTTTAGTTGCCCAACTAACATTTGGTTGTTTTAAAACCTTATTCCATTGTTCTTTATCTATATGGGATATTAAAGAATTTATTTGTCTACCTATATCTTCTATAGAAGGAGCATTTACAAAATTCATTGTAAGACCAACCTGTGGTGTAGTAGGTGCTGGGGGTGCACTAGTATTGTATGGGGTTGAATTTGTAGACTGCCAACACATAGGTGCTTGTCCTGCACTATCTTTAGGGGGCATTTTATACACCACTACTTCACCATTAAAAACCATTGGTGATTGACATAGGGCTGCACGGTCCATGTTATATTCTATTAAAGTATTTAAAGGTAAATCTTCTGTTGTAACTATTTCTTTTTCCACTTCTACTCTAGTTAGAGTTTGTGGAAAGGTACTTATTTGTATAAAAGTAGGTTTAAAATTAGTTGTTGGTCTCGAACTAATAGAAGTATTTTTAATTAATTTACCAGAACGTAAAAGTATCTGGGGATAAGACGCCTCAACATCTTCCGGAGTTTCGTCTTCTACAGCATTTTCCGACATACCTAAAATAATATCTGTATTATTTCTACCATAAATTCCTATGTCGTCAGGATTCACAAAACTTCCTTTACTCTGGGGGAGTGGTAAATTTATTGGGTTTATTTTTGAATCACCCACCGGTACTGCATAAGGCATAAGAGGTGAGTTATTAACCCCCGCAGCAGTGTTTTCTTTACCACTTTTATAATTTTCTAATTCTATACTACCTGGTTGTGAAATCATAGGACCAATATATTCCTGGTTTAGATTTTTTTCCGATTCCCAAGATATTAACTTTACACCTTCACCTACTTTAGGTATAACATTAATAGGGAGTGGTAAAAAAGATGGGAACACATATGGGTCATTTACACCCCAGGGTATGTACTGTAGTTTTGAACCACCAATAATAAGTTCACCTTTTGCAGCTAATTCATCATATATTTTTATACACTGAATTGGGTCATCACACTTGGATATTGTGACATTTTCACCTTCTGATGGTATAGCACGAATTCTACCAGCTCTTTTTGGGTCAGAATTATTTACACAAGTGGCAAAAGTAATAAACTTATTTCTTACCACAGAATTCTGTGCATTATCCCTATTTTGATATCCTAAAGCCATTTTTTACCCCTTTCTTTTTTTAATTTCATCATTTAATAAATTAAATTTCTTCTCAACATCGTCTATATGATATGTAAGTTGTATCATTATATCCTTACTTCTCTCAAACTCATCTTTTAGTTTTTGCATTATTTCTAATATTTCATTATTAGATTTTTCTTTATATTCTTTAAAAAATTCAGCCATAATTATTTTAATATACTATCAGTTCTTGTAAAAGGTTTTATTATACCGGGACCTAATGGGTGGATAACTTGTCCGTTCATTATAACTCCTTGTGCGGAACCATTATCTGTTTTTTCTTCATCTTGTGCCTGAATTAATGAAAATTGTGATAACATAAATAGATTGGGTGAACCATCAGGCATATCACCGATAGGTATTCCTTGGTCCTGTAACTTACCAATCAGTTTTTCAAAAGTACCTAGAGCACTAGTTCCTGGACGTAGACTTGCCGCAGAAACTAAGAAAGGTGGGACCCCAAAAGGAATATCAGGCATATTAGCAGCCAAAGTTGCTAATAAAATATCATATATTTCTTTACATGTTTTGGCTTCTTGTAAAGCTATAATAAGAGGTAGTAAAATGTCTAATAATTTTCTAATCATTCTAATTTTCTTCTTATTCATTTCTGATAATTTTCTTTTTATCAAATCTCTTATATAACGTAAAAGTATTTCTTTAACTAAAGCTAATATTCTTCTAGCTACTGCGGCTAAAAATTCTTTAATTACTCTTATTATAACTCTTTTAAATATTTTTGCCCAAACATCGATACCTGTAGGTATCGCTCCATTTTGATTTAACATTTTAGCTGTTAAAACAATAGGTAGAACCCCCTTAGGGTTAAGAACACAATACATTAATATTTGTGGTAATTTCTTAATTAAATTTTCCTTAAAGTCTATCTCTGCGGGTAAAGATAAAGAACCTAAGTCAATCTGAAAACCATATTTCTTAGCGGAAGTACTAGCAAATTTTTGTAAAACCAAATCAAACTCTTTAATTTGTTCGTCTTTATTAAAAGTTGCTAATATTGCGTCGACCCCCTCATCTATAACATCATTATCCACAGGTACGTCTACAACCCCACAACTTAATAAACTAATTACATTCTGAGATTTTTTTTCAGTTTCTATTTCTATATTTTTAATTTCTTCAGCAGTAAACTCAAAAAAACTATCGTCCTGATGTAACTCAGATAAAGCATTTAATGAATCAGTAGATGTATGCATTTCCATCCCATCACAAGATTCTAACATCTTATTAATCGAAGCCATAAATTTCTGTAAACCTAATAAATCCTCTATACTAAAGTTTTTATTTCTTACACTCATAAATCCTGTTAGTATTTCCATAAGAGCTCCTAAAAAGTTTTGTAACTCAATAAGTTTTATATTACCGAAATAATCTTTTAGAAATTCTACAAAAGTAAATTTTTGTGCTCCAGGTACGGGACCAGCGACTGAAGGAGCAGAAACATACTGAGCGTTACCAGGCTCAAATTTATAATAAGGATAAATAAGAAATTGACCGTTTAACGCTTCAATATCAAAAAGAGCTCTCCCACTTCTACCATATATAGTTTGTTTTGTACCAGCTGCCCCTGAAACTAAAGCACCGTTATTAAAAATTATATCTCTTAAAAATCTATTAACCGGGTATGGTGATTGACCCGGTGAATACACACCAGAGTTAAGTTGGTCTTGTTCATACATAAACTTACCAACCTCACTATTGGGGTCATTAAATAATTGTTTTAACTGGTCGACCGCACTAATGTTAATAACTATGGGGCCATTTAAACCATCACCATCTACAGGTACCAACATAGAAAGGTCACAATTAAAAGCTTTAATTATCTCCTCATAGAGTATATCATCAACTTTGGGTAGTGTCTCTATAATAGACTCTCTAATTATTTGATTTAATATCCTTAACCAAGCATCCGAAGAAACATCTAATCCGAATTTTTCAGCAAAAGATTTTTTAGTCTCTTTAAATTTACCATCTTCAGTTTTATTTTTTTGTCCTCTCCTTTTTTTACGTTTTGCGGCACGCATTTTTTTAGCCTTTTGTCCAGCTTTTTCATTAGACTTTTTTTGTTTTAAGACTTTGAGTAACTCTAGAAGAAACGGGAGTGGATTACTAGTAATATTTCTTAAGGACTCTAGAGTATTTTTCCAAGCTTCTAAATTTTCCCTATTCTTTTTTTCATCAGTTGTATCTAAAAAAGCTAATAAACCTTGAATTCCAGCGAATATATCTTTTTGGGTTTGTATAGAATCATTGGCCATTACATATTATATTTAATAGTATTATCACCATCACCATCTTTTGATTGGGTTAGTAATTGGTTGATGGATTCTTTAATATCTTCACCTAAAGAATGTGGACTTTGAGCATCTTCCATACTTTTAGAAACAATAGTAGCCAATAATTTTGATAATTGTAGTTTTTTATCGATTGAAGAGTCGATAATTTTTTGTTGTTCTTTAAGTACAGGGCCAATTAAAGCCATATCGGCAGCCTCTTTCATAAACCCAATCATTTTATTTTGAATTCTAATGGCTGTACTACGCTGCTCAACGCATTCATTGTAAATCTCTTGCATTAGAGATACAGCACTTTCATGAGTTAATTTTATTTCTTTTCTTTTAGGTCTAGGCATACCTATAAATATCTTATTACTGGTTTACTAATGACCCTAGGATATCTTTATATATATTTTTGTAAGGTTTTAAAGAAGCCCTAATTTCTTTTGTCGTTAGACCACTCATCTCACGTAACTGATAAAGTATTACGTTCTTATTAAATTTATTACCTTTTCCAGCTATGAATATAGTTTTATAATTTTCAAACACGTCTATAAGGCAATAACCTATTTTTTCTTCGTTTATATTTAATCTATTTTCATTTATAAACTGTTTTATTTCTACAACTAATGAATGAATTATTTTTTCTAAAGGTAATTCATCGTCCTCTAATATTTCATAAGAATATTTCACATCTTGTTCTAAACTAAAAGATATATCTTCATATGAAATTTTTCTATTCCTATCTCTATTATCTTTCATTATTTGACCCATTAAGTAGTTTTTACAAATAGTGCCAAAATAAGAATAGGCCTTTTTTCCCTTTGCGGGTTTAAATTTTTCCATCTTAGTAACCAAAAAAGACAACGTATCTACATGTATATCTCTAAATTCCATGTTGGGTCTATATAACCTATAACGTCTAATAATACTATCAATCATTTTAGTTAAGGGGTCACGAAGGAATGTATTGTAAACAGTATTCTTTTCTTCCCAGGTAGTAGCTGTCAAAAATATACGGACAGCTAATTCCTGTTCAGGTCCAAAATATTGTTTAGTTAGTGGTTTACGTCCCATAACTATACTGAATATTCTACTTTCCTATCTTTAGTAAAAAAATACTCTTTTTTAGCCAACTCAATCCAAAATTTAGCCTCATCTGGTGTTAGTTGTTTATCCTTATTAAATTTGTAATCCCAGAACAAGGAATCTGTTCTTTGATTAGTGTGTTTGTAACCTACCTTAGGTATGGTCATGATAACAGTGTCATTATATGTAGCACGTAATAAAAATTCATAATTAAAAGTTAGTTTCATAGAAGGTTTTAAACCACCAACCTCTTCAAACTTATCTTTTTTCATTATCATACCACTCACTTGGAAATTTTGGTACTTTAATAGTGTGTTATTATCCAGATATCCTAAATCTTCAGAGAATCCCATTGCCCATAAAGCCTCATTAGTAAAACCTATAAACTGTCCATTTTCATCAGTATCTACAACTAACGGGAAAAATAAATCAACATCCTCATAAGCCTCTACGTATTCATTAAATTGTTTAAACCAAATATTTGAATATTCATCATCATATTCTAAAATAGAGAAAAATTCTGTTTCACAAGACTCAACACCAAAATTTATTTGACTACAATAATCAGTTTCTCCTCCATTATATAGTATTTTAGTTGTTAACCCTTCTGGTTGGGTCCAGGATTCCATATAATTTTTAATTTCTTTATCATCAGCACAAACCAAATATAAATAACCCGGTTTTACTTGTGTCTGTTCTAAACTTTTTATGGCTTTAGAAAACCATTCATCAAATTTACCATCTACACTATGTATAGGTAATATAACTGTTACATCTTTATTATTCATATCTTTTAAGCGTTTACACCCACAGGGGATAATTTGTTTATGGAATTTTTAAATTCTTCCGTTTTTTCATTAAATAAGTTAGTAAAATAAGAAATTACTGATTTACGTTCATCTTCTTCTTTATAAGGGACGACTGTTTTTGCCATTTCTTCATATAGTTTAGATGGTAAATTATCCTCCAACCAGTTCTTAACGTAGTTACCCAAAACCTCAACAATTTTAGATTCGTCGTAAACCCATAAACCATTTTCTTGTGACATCCAATCAGGTTTTAAAATAGGTAAGTTACCAATAACAGGTGTATTACAATTCATAGCCTCTAAAGGGAATGTACCAAAACCACTAATTCTGTCCACCCAAACACCAACACAAGATTCACCTAATACTTTAGCAAATTCTTCTCTACTCATATTTCTCATATCTCTAAAAGTTAACCATTTAAATTGTGGATTTCTTAAATAAAATTCTTTTATAATTTTCATAGTTTCTCTAGGGTCACGAGTATGAACAGCTACTAAAGGAGTTTTAGGTTTTTTAGAAGGTTTAAAGTATTCAGGTATAGAAGGTTTTATAACACTAACTTCTACTGAAGGAAAAAGACCAGAAATATACTCTTTTTGTGATTCAGTAGTTGTAATACATTTTGTTACACCGTAATTAACCCAACTAAATCCAGGTTGTAAAGTTTCTAAAATATAGTCATAAGCTTGACAGAATACCATTTTAGTACAAGGCATATCTTTTATTTGTTCTAATACGTGACCATATAATTCAGGTATAATTACAAAATCTTGTGGCCCTACTTTAAGTTCACCACTTTCTATGTTAGCGTGTGGTAATTCTGAATACTCTTTAGGTAACCAATCACCAACACCCTTGTATTCTTTTTTCTCGTAAAGAATGTATGCGTTAAATCCCGCTTCTTTTAAATACTTTACATACTGATAGTTTAAGTTAACAGAAGCTATCGCTCTACCCTCCGTATCCTGAGTTAGAAAGTAAATTTTAGCTTCTTTGTTTTCCATTTTTGACAACCCAGACTTTAACTGGGATAATTGTTTTTCCATTTCCATTTAATTATAGTTTTTTAATTATATTATATTTTATTAATGTATTAAGAGCCAACTTATAAGGTAAAGATAATTTATTCATTGACACCACACCTAAATTCTCATCAGCCTCTTCCACAATACCACAGGTGGTATCTAGCATAAGTTTAAAAAACTCAAATTTAGGTAAATTTATTTCTACAGTAGGTTTACCATCCTTACTTCCCGCCATTTCAATGTTAGTCATTAATTCATCAACATCAAAATAAAGTTGTTCGGAACCAACCTTAAGTCTTAGTTTACTATATGATAGTGTTTTTTTCAAAGGCATTTTCTAACGATTTTATTTTTCTTAGTGTGTTAATCCTCAAGTCACTTTTCATTCCTTCATTATAACACTTATCTATTATTATTAATTTTTTATCTTTTGGTTTATTATTTATTATGTCTGTATCTGCAGTTATAAAAATATCACTCTTATCCCATAATTCGGATATGGTATCGGTTGTATAAAAAACTATTTCATCACAAACTAAACCATATTTAGATAAAAACCATAATGTAGCAGATTTAGATTTACCTAAATCATCACTAACTATTCTTAATTTATAATCTACAGGCATTTCTTTGTAAAGTTCTACTAAGTGAGAAATAACATTATTTTCTGTTTCTTTTGCCTGACCAAATATTTCCATAGTTGCATCATTATATAAAAAATCTAATAATTCGTCATCATCTTTAAAATCCACATACTCCATCAAGTCAGGTGTTATTACCGGAGATTTTACCTCTTTACCACTATATTTTTCATAAATTTGTTCGAACTTACCCAAAATATCTCTTAATACACCGTTTATACTTACACTAATTATCATATTTAAACCTAATTATTATCTACCAATATGTAAAGAATCAAAAACCCTTTCTATTTTAGCTATTAATGGGTTTCTTACCACGTCTGATTTATTAAACTGAACACACCCAATCTCCTCTATGTCTTGGAAGTGGTCCATTAAAAAGGTCAGTCCATTATGTCCTTTAGAATCTTGTTGTCTTTCATCACCCAAGAATATCATTTTAGAATCTTTACCTAACCTAGTCATAATAGTTCTTATATTTTCTTGTGATATATTTTGAGCCTCATCTATAATAATAATAGACCTATCCAAATTAATACCTCTCATATAAGCAATAGGTAATTCTTCTATAGTTTTTAATTCTCTAAGTCTAGAAGTTATAGCTTGTCCCACCAACTTCTCAAAATTATGTACAAATGAAAACATAAAAGGTTCCATTTTTTCTCTTAAACCACCTTTAAGAAACCCAATTTCCTCATTCTTTAATGTGGTTACAGATTTTACAATTACAATTTTTTTATATTTAGCGTAACGTTTGATTAGTTTTAGTGCTTCAGCACACGCTAAATAAGTTTTACCTGTACCAGCTGGTCCAGAACAAATTATGACCTCTTTTTCTTTTATAGCGTTAACCAGAGATTTTTGGTTTTCTGTTTTACACTTAACACTAATTGTCATAGTGTCCGAAAGTCTTTTTTCTTCGGTATTATTTTGGTAAATCCATTCTTCTACCTCCATTTGTTCCTCTCTACTTAATTTTTTACTTCTTCTTCCCATTTTTAATTATTTATTTTCTACATAATTTATAGTTTGATACAAACCAATCAACTGTTTTTTTTAATCCTTCATCTAAACTAGTGAATTTAAAATCTGGTAAATAAGACATTAATTTACTATTATCACTAGGTTTCCTAAATTGTCCATCAGGTTTCTCATCTTCCCATATGACATCACCTTTAAAGTCCATATGTTTAATTATTAATTTAACAACATCTCTAATAGATATTTCTTCAGACGTAGATAATATAATTGGTTCTTCTTCATTATAATTCTCTAAAACCCATTCAGTTAACTTAGCAACATCTTCTGAGTATATAAATTCTCTAAGTGGTTTACCACTTCCCCATATTTTAAAAGGAGTATTATTTTTTTTAGCTAAATAACATTTGTGGATTAATGAAGGTATTACATGTCCATTTTCTAAGTTAAAGTTATCGTTTGGTCCATATATATTAGTTGGTATTACAGATACATAATTTAAATCGTATTGCTCTCTATATGCTCTAATTTGTATATCTGCCATTCTTTTAGCATATGCATACGGATAATTAGAGTTATGGGGTTCACCTAGATGTATCTTTTTTTCTGTTAATGGGTATTCTACATTATCTGGAAAAACACAAGTTGATAAAAAACAAACTAATTTTTTTACCCCATATTTTCTACAGGATTCTATCACATTTGTATTTATCATGATATTGTCGTAAAAAAACTCACCCTTTAGATTCATATTACCACCTAAACCACCTACTTTAGCTGCACAATGAACAACGTTTATTGGTTTTGTGTCATTAAAAAAAGCATCACAAATCTGTGAATTTCTTAAATCTACAATACTACCTATTTTTATACCAGAACTAATTTGGCTACCGACCAAACCATGACCACCAGTAACTAGTAAATTAGGTCTTTTCACATGTACCTCACCAACATCCATTATTTCCATATCATTTTTCATAATACTCTAACCAATATTCAATCATCTCATCTAACATAGATTCGAAATTATAGTTAGGTGACCAACCCAACTCCGATTTTATTTTTGAACAGTCACCTTTTAAATGTTCTAATTCTTCAGGTCGTAAATACTTTTTATCCTGTTTCACATATTTTTCCCAATCCAACTCTAATGAACCAAATACATATTCTACCAAATCTTTAACCGTATGTGAAATCCCTGTAGAACATACGTAGTCATCCGGAGAGTCTTCTTGTAACATTAACCACATCGCTTTTACATAATCTTTAGCATGTCCCCAATCTCTACTGGCATTCATATTACCTAATTTAAGCTCATTAGATAACCCTAATTTTATTTTTACAGCTTCTTTAACGACTTTATTAGTTACAAAGTTTGTACCTCTCCTTGGTGATTCATGGTTAAATAGAATCCCATTTGAAATAAACATATTATAAGAGTTTCTATAGTTTTTACAAATATTGTAAGAAAAAACTTTTGCACACCCATATGGTGATACCGGTTCCATTGGTGTGGTTTCTCTTTGGTATCCATCACTATCTATATTATTGCCAAACATTTCAGAAGAACTAGCCTGATATATTTTAATGTTGGGGTTGGTTAATCTTATAGCTTCTAATAAATTTAGAGTACCTAATCCTGTGACCTGGGTTGTGTAAATTGGTTGGTCAAAACTTATTCTAACATGTGATTGTGCCGCCAAATTATATACCTCATCTGGTTTAGATTTCTGTAATACATTAATTAAAGATGGGATATCTAATAAATCACCATAAACTAAATTAAGTTTTTGGTATATGTTTTCCGGTATTCTAGCTGTTTGGTTCTCAGAAACAGAATTTCTTTTTAATATTCCCCAAACATTGTAACCTTTTTTTAAAAGTAGTTCAGCAAGATATGACCCATCTTGACCATTTATCCCTGTTATTAAAGCTGTTTTATTCTTACCCATATTATTAAAGTTTAATCCATTTTTTTGGTAGTATGTCCTCAGTATTTAAGGTAACACCATCACCAAACCACTTAGATGGTGCAATAACTATTTTATCGACATTTTTATTTAAATAAGCACCCCACCAACTAAAAGAAGAATTAACTATAATGTTATTTCTACATAAAGACATTAACCATAAATCTTCTATATCTCTATTACCCTCAACAAAAACCATATTTTTGAAATTTAAATTATTTTTACACCAGTCTATATCATCTGAAAATATAAAAATATTTTCATATGTACCTAAAATATCTATAGCTTTATCGTAATAATCAATAGTTTGTACTGGATGATAACCATTAGATGTTAAATAATCTGTTCTTCTAATATGTAAAGATATTGTATTACCCCCCACTTTAGGGTATTTTTTAAGTAACTTTTTTCTATTGGTTTCATCAGGAGAAAAGTCCTCTAGTACTAAATCTTTAGAGTCTTTAAAGTATTTTTCACTTTGCCAATAACCTTGTAATAAACAGGTACCTTTAATTAGTTTGTCAGAATCATATTTAAAGTTGTCATTAATGATTTGGATACTTTCTACTTGTGGAATTTCTATATTTATAGAAGCTTTAGGGAAAGAATTTAAACTAAATACTCTAGGAGTTACACCAATTTGATTATTATAAAACGAGGTATCTAGATAAAAGTTAGTGTTATTTAAATTAGATAAATTTCTTGCGTAAGCATACTGAAACATTTGATTACCTAGCCCACCCATTATTTTACTAATAATCATAGAGTTACTCTTTAATCATTTTACTATAATATGGTATATTATTTAATACGTATTCTGGAAAACTTTCGTCTAATTTTACTTTTGTTAATTTACCTCTAAAAAAAACATCTTGGTCATTTTCTATATTACTCTTAATACTTGATAGGACTTGGTCATTCACTAAATCCCTAGCCGAATAAGATGTTATTTTTGTTTTCACCATTTCTTCACCACCCATAAAACTAAAATGCCATCCACCATTAGTCAATTTAGTTGTTAGGTTTGAATCACCCCTAATTTCGTTAAAAGATAATTCTTTTACGTTTTTATATAGACCCATCTTTGAACCGTGCCAGTCCGAATCACTTAACATATTTAAGTAATAAGAATACATTGGTTGGGAAAGGGAATATATTGTATTATCTAAAGAAAGAGACTTTAAATCTTTAAGTATTTCTGGGTTTGGTATTTCATCAGCATCTGATATAATAATTATATCATCTTCATTACAATTTACTAGAGCTCTTCTAACCGATTCTTTTTGGAAAAAATCTCTACCATAATCTACTTGTGTACGCCTATCAAACCTATTAGTTTGTGTACGGATATAGTAGTGTACCTTATCTAATTCAGCGTCGAAAAATCCTGTGTTAGGAAGGTTAACAAAATCTTCAGGTGTGTCAGATACTTTAAAACTAATAATCTTGTCCCAAAACTTAGAAAAACGTTCCTTATTTTCTTCTAGGTAAAAAGGTTTAGGTTGGCCAGAGTGAGTAACTGTAGATTCTACAATTACAAAATAATCTACATGTTCGTAGAGAATATTTAATCTTAGTTCTAAAATGTCTAACTCATTAAAGAAATTAAAACAATCATATATTTTTCCCATTTAAATAATATTTTTTAATTTATAATAATTTAATGCTTCAGATTTACAAGTTTCAAAATCAGATACAGAACCTTCTCTATCCATATAATTAAAACATGAGGTGTAAGCGTCACCTGTTGCCCAATAACCATCACTAACATTATGTCTTGCCCAATATTTGGGAGCTATAATTTTGTTACAAGTTTCATTTAACCATGCAGCCCACCACCCAAACGTTGAGTTGGATATGATTAACCATTTAGCTTGGTTAACACAATAATAATCAAAACCTACGTCTATGTGAATACATTTCATTTGAAAAGGCATAAATTGTGAGGCTGTTGGTGGGTCATCAGTAACTACCACAAAATTCATATTTGGATTTAAAGTTAACATGTAATTCACACAATCTCGCCAATACTCTCTACGTAATAAAACATTAGGTATACCTCTATATTCACCACCTCTAAAATTAATAATACAAGTATTTTCATCTAAGGTAACTCCTAGTTCATTTAATTTAGTATCGTATTCTTTCTTTTTATTTTCTTTTATCTTAAACCACTTTAAAATATCATCCTTCCTATCTTTAATATATTCTTCAGATTGATATATACCACCTTTCGCTCCATTATCTCCTATTAAAATAGTATTATCATCTATTTCATATAAACTAGAGTTTAACATTGTTATGTTTACAGCGTCTACATGGTGGTAGGTTTTCCAAGGCTCATGATATTCGTTAACAATACCACTTACCACCATACCAAAATCTACATCCATAAAATCCATTTGATTTGCACCGTTAAAATAATCGTGACTAGGCGTTGGGTTAATACCCCATTCATACCCTAGTTCTTCTGCTATAGTTCTACAAACAGCATATTGCCACATGTGATTTCCTAAATTACCCGTTAAATTAGTTGTTATCATAATAATATTTTTTTAGTTCTTCTAATTGTTCTTTGATATTGTCAGTTTTAATTCTACCTGTAAGACATTTATCCTTACCATCCTCCTTAGGATTTATAGTTAACCCTTTCCCAAAAACACCATTAATAGTCTCCAACAATACATACTTACTTACACATTGACCTTCTAATATTGTTTCCGTTGGATAATCGTCCCAAACAGTCATAAGGGCAAGACATTGTTTTGCCCACTCTAGTGTGGTATTCCCATTCCACATAGCTTTAGTATAACCAAAAACATCTTCATTTTGTGATAAAAACCACTCCAATAAACTAGAGTTACTGTTTAGTTCTGGACCAATAATAGAAGTCTTTAGTATTTTAGTTTGGGTCCCAATTGAGTTTAGAAAGTCGGCAGCGGTTTTTTTAGATTTACCATAATCATCGTCATCCATTTCACAATCAGTACCAGGATGAATAACTCTACAAGGAGAATTAAAGTCTAACCATATCGGAAGGTGCCAATTTATATCAAAAGTTTTGGTTCTTTGGGGTATAGCACCAATGCAGTTAATAACATAATCTAATTTAATATCTCGTTTAAAAGGGGATTCTGGCCATCTCACATCACTAGTGACAACCTCTACCTTATTATCACGTAGGTATTTTGATACCATATGACCCAACATACCTTTATGACCTAAAACTAAAACTTTCATTATTTGTAAAAATTTTTAGATTTTAAATAATTATATAATTCATTTTTAGTAAGACAGTGGTCTCTGGAGGAATATTCTCCATGTTTAAACGATATTTGGTGTATGTCTTTTTGTGGGTGTAATAAATAGATTCCATCATTTTTTATTAATTCCATTCTCCTAACCTCTTCATTGGATGCCATTATTTCATGTATTTTTTCACCAGTACGAGGTTCTGTAACTTTATATTGTAAACCAAATTCTTCCGAATAAATATCAAATAAGTCTTTAACCTTAAATGATTTTGCTATAGGAATTAAATTACACCCAGCGTAAGATGGTGACTTCATAATTAAATCTACAGCATCATCTACATCTAGTAAAAATCTGGTCATTTCAGTGCCGTATAATGACAATATTGCATTTTTATTAATGAAATTCCAAATTAATGGTATTATAGAACCAGTAGAGTTTGTAACATTTCCATATATAGCTGTAGTTAACTTACAATTAGACTCACCCACCACAAAACCTTCACCAGCGACATATTTCATTGCACCATATAATGTTGTGGCAGCTCTACTCTTATCTGTGGAAATAAAACAAGCAGACTTAAAATTATTTTGTTCAGCTGCTAGTCTTGAGTTAAAGGCTCCGTCTACAATTGTTTTAGCGGCCTCTTCGTAATTGTCATTACACGCCTCAATTTGTTTTAAAGACGCAGCAAAAATACCAACAGTGTGACCTTTAGATTTTCTAATTAATAAATCTCTATTTCTTATATCCCCAACAACAAACTTAACAGAAGGATAATCTTTTTTCATGTAATAATGTTTAGCTTCGTCTCTAGAATATACTGTTATTTCATTATCTTTATATAATCTTTTAACGAGATTCCTACCTAAAAACCCCGCTCCACCTGTTATGAATATTTTTTCATTTCTCATTAATATCTTGTTTTTAATATGTATAGTTTTTCACCATTTTTACACTTTATATAAGCGTTAGGGTAAGGTGAAGATAACCCTCTAATTTTGTTATGAAAATACTCTGGACCGTACTCAATAAAATCCTCAACCTTTAACTCACTATCAGTCGGTTTCAATCTATTAAAAAAAGTACCAGAATCTAAATCTTGCTTTTTTCTAAAAGTAGGAATTTCTTGGAAATTGTCCACTATAAAGTCAATACCTTTGATTCCTTCTCTTACTATTTCATTAAAAATATCATCTAACTCACCAAGTAGACTAATGGGTGATTGAAATAGGATGTCCCCAGTGTCAATACCCTTATCCATAACAAATAAACTAACCATACTATTTTTTTCATTTTTTAATAATTGGTTTTGTATAGGACTACCCCCTCTATATTTGGGTAGGGGTGATGGGTGTAAACAAACACATAAATTATTTTCTATTATTTCTTGGGGTATAATATCACTCCACCCAACAAAAAAAACCAAGTCTGGTTTAATTGTGTCTATAATACTATAATCTTTATGTGTGACTAAATATTTGTCTGTTACTTTAAGTTTATTAAATATTTTAAAAGACCATTCACGATATCCATAATAAACTATTTTCATTTTAATGGTATTCTTTGTGGAGAATCGTAACGAGGAAACTCTAAAACGTCTATATTATCTAATGAAGTTAGGGTTTGGGGTACTACGGTATAAGATAACTTACATTTATACTTTTTTAAAGTATTTTTTATTTCTTGATTAAAACCACCATTAGGGTAAGAAAAAACAAAATCATCGGAAAAATGCTCAACAAACCAATGTGACCTATTTATATCAGCCTCGATATCTTCTACCAGTAAAAGATTGTCTGAGGAATTACCATGTCCACCTATAACCATATTATTGTAACTCATTTCTTCTATTTGGTTTGGGTTAAGATAAAAGTTAGAAGCGAAAGAATGGATATCTTTAGAAACGTATTTTTGGAAAAGATGTTCCGTATACTGGTAATTATTAAAAGTCGGAGATTTGTACCGTCTTAAAAAGTTAGTAACAAATATCATCTCTTTAGTCCACCAATTGTCTACCCAGTTGGTGTGGGAATACTTAATCCATAAGTCAGAAGAGTTTTCAAAGTTTAATAAAATTTCTTTGGTTAATAATTTTTCATCTCTCGCAGCTAAAATAAATTGTATTGTGTGACTGTGAATCATTTTTTGTTCAACAACAGGAGCCGTAGGTATTAGAAAAGTACCACTAATATTCAGTTTTTTTAATTGTTGGTGAACATAAAAATGGTCGACCAACCCATCATCAAAAGTTAAAACAGCATAATTTATATTACCATCATCTAAATTTAAATTAGGCACCTCTAAACTACTTATTATTTTATAATTTTTATTTATAAAGTTTAGCTGGTGGTTAAATTCCTTTTTATCTATAAAAGACCTTAGATTATATCTGCTAGGGTACTCAGTTTGTGATAAATCCCTAACATCGTGAAACATGAAAGCTCTGATTGTTGACATTATTTATATTTTTCGTTTACCTCATAGTCACAAGTAAAAAAAGTATATATACAACGCTCAATAAGATGTGCTTCACCAACAACAACATCCCAGTTAAGTATTTTTCTTATTTGTTCATAAAAGTTTTTACTATACTTTAATATAGTGTGTTTAGGTATTATATAGTTTCCACCAGGTGAAAATCTTATATATTCTGGTAATTCTGGATTTACAAATACGTCCTGTAGAAAAGCATTGGTATTGTTAAAGTGTCTAGATGGTACATGGTGGAAATACCAACTGTTATTAATTTCTAAAAACCCACCATCTTCAGCCATCTTACTTCCAGCACCTTTGTGTGCTTCAGGACCAAAATCATGTAATTCTGTAAATGTATTGTTATTCATCAACTCATGGAATTTATCTAACCCACAATTACCATTAGACAACCTATTCCCATTATCGTCTAATCTAGGTGTACCAGTATCTTTTGGCCATAATAAACATGCTCTACAAAATAAAGTACATTCAGGTAAGTTATCATAATTTCTAACAATGAAATCAAACATATCATAAATATTTTGACCCACATTTAGTTGATGTTTAACTTTATCGGATTCTTCAAATCTATGAAATTTATCATAGATTAAATAGTTATCTGTGTATTGGTGTACCCAGGAATCCTCTAGATTTTCAGGTAACCAATTGTAATCACTAGCGACTACAAAATTAGTATGTATTTTTTTATTTTCCATAGTTTGGGTAAATAGAGTTTGTTCCATAGTGTCTATGGAAAGCAAAAGGTTTTATTCCTTGAATCTCAGGCATCATATTTTCGTGTGAAAAATATTTGGCAACGTCTATATCAGCAAATTTCATACCATGTTCAAGATACTTATGTCGATAGTTTACACAAATATAACCGTCTTCATTATAATATCCATGAAAAGCTTTCCATTCCAAATCTAATTCTATAGGTAAGTCTAGTAATTTTTTACTTCTTAAAGAAACACTATTACCAACTCTTATCAGATTACCATTTATGTCTCTATACGAAAAATTATCTTGTGGTAGTGGGTAAGGAGCACCTATATAATCATACTCAAAAAACTCATCACGCCAAGATTCTGGGTTAACAACAAATCCATCATCATGTATTAACATAGCAAATTCCGTAGACACATGTTTAGGTAACTCATATATCGCAGCGTAATTCCATTCATCTATATTGGACATTTTAGGACAAAATTCATGAGTGATAAAATCAGGTAAATTATCAGGTCTTGTGTCAGAAACTAATTTAACCTCACCAAAACTAATTCCACGACAACTATACTCTAAAGCTTTAATGGTTTTTTCTAGTTTTATTGAACTTAGGGCTATAAGTGTTACATTTTTTAAATTAAGCATATTTAAGTTTTAACATTTCAAATTCTTTATCTTTTAAAGACTGAGGTATGGTATCAGTAAGTCTATTACCCCAAGTCCTATTAACTACTGTTATTTCATCTAATATAGTTGGTTCACCATGTAAATCAAACATACGTTTGTAATAATCTACGTCCATCAACCAATTTAAACCTTCGTCAAAAAATATTAGATTTTTATTTTTAATGGTCATACCAGTAGGACATCCCATGGTATTATTTCCAGTCCATATCATATTATTCCATCTTGGGTTGTATAGTCTATAAAACGACTTACCGTCATTACTATGATAGAATTTAGTCATAACCCAACTTATGTTTGGTTGAGCGTTTAGTAATTCGTGTTGTAGTTCTAAAGAGTTTTCGTTATATAGGAAATCGTCTTGGAATAAAACTTTAATCCATTTACCGTTACATAACTTCATAGCGTTATTTATATTAGGAGATATGATACCCCTACCTTTAGAATTCCTAAAATATTTAATATTTAACTTGTCAGCCCACTTATCGTAAACCTCTTTTATAGTATCATCTTCACTATGGTCTGATAACACAACTTCAAAGTCTTTAAAAGTTTGTTTACTTATAATTTCTAAACTAAAATCTAAAAACTCAACCCCTCTTCCATTGTATCCATAAGTTGGTATAGCTATGGAAAAAAATGGTTTATTTAAACCTTTATGTAATTTATCTAAATTCATAGAAAGATTTTTAGGTACTTGTTGTGGTGCATATATTTTTTTAACTTTTCTTGTTTCGGAAGCCAGTTCATATATTGTTTTAGTTTCAGTACCCACATTATATAAACCACTTAAATTATTGGTTATCATATCTATGATAAGTTTTGAAATGTTAGAGACATAGTCAAAATTACCAACCTGGTCAATCCAAGCACCATCATAAGGAAATGGTTTAGGTTTGTGAGTACACCTACATAAAAGGTAATTATTTGAGTTTAGTTGAACCAAACCATCACCTAACAACTTAGTGTAACCATACCAGTTGTTACAGTGAACAGGTACGGTATTTTCTGTAGCCTCTGTATCAGAACCAGAATAAACATAGTCTGTGGATATGTGAACTAATTTTACTTTCCAGTCATTACAAAATTTAATTAGATTAGATAAACCTTCGTAATTAACTTTCCAGTGTAAATCTTTATCAGTACTGTAAGTGTCTGTATTTGCAATACAATTAAGAATAATATCATATTTACAATGTTGTATAGCACCAAATTCTACATTTGTTAGTAAATGATAAGTTTCCATATCAGTAATATCAAAACCATCTTTCTTTCTAGAAATATAGTCCCATTCGGTTTGTTTAACAATTTCCGAACCTAGTAAACCATCACCTAATACTAAAACTTTTAATTTTCCCATTTATTAACAAATATACTTTCTATATAATCAAAAACTTCTTCTGTGTAATGTGGTGCTGCCCCCACAAAAAATACTTTGTCTAAAACTGTATTAGCGTTTGGGTACTTATTTAAATCATCTAAATGTTTATAACCTGGGTGCATTAGTATGTTTCCAGCAAAGTAATTTCTAGTTTGTATTTTATTCTCTTCTAGAAAAGCAACTAGTTTATCTTTTAATTGTTTATTATCACAAATAAAAGGAGTGCCAAACCAACAAGTGTCAGCTTTAGGTAACATAGATACACCCTTAATCCCATCAACATATTTTAAAAATATAGATTCTATGGTATTTTTACTTCTTTTTCTATTGTTGTCAATCTCCTCAAATTTCTTTAACTGAATAAGTCCAATAGAACCTTGTAAATCCATAGGTTTTAGGTTATAACCCATATTAGTAAAAACATATTTGTGGTCAATTATTCCGTCATAAGAATCTAACCATTTATCGAATCTTTTACCACAAGTACCACACGATAATAAATTAGCAGAACCAACACAATAACAATCTCTACCCCACCAAGCAAAACTAGTAAATAATCTTTTTAATGGTGCTATGTTAGTACATACAGCTCCACCTTCTCCTGTTGATATGTGGTGTGCAGGATAAAAAGAAGATGTCCACGCTTCGTAATATTCACTTAAGTGTTTACCATCCCATTTAGACCCAATACTATCACAACTATCACCAATTAATCTTATGTCGTGTTTTTTACATAATTCAGTTAAAAAGTCCATGTCAGGAACATTACCCAGGACAGGAGAAACAAAAATAGCTTTAGTTTTAGGGGTTATCTTTTCTTCTATTTTTGTAATGTCAAAGTTAAGTGTTTCATACTCTATATCTATAAAAACTGGTTTTAAACCATTCTGCACCAAAACAGATATAGTTGTTGGGAATCCAACGGGAGAAACTATGACTTCGTCACCATCCTCCCAACCAAAATATTTTTTTAGAGCCGATATTAGAACTAAATTAGCTGAACTACCAGAATTTACCATTTGTACAAATTTTGCACCAAAAACTCTACCAAAAGCACGTTCAAATTTATTTACATTTTCTCCAGCAACTACCCACTTACCTTCTATAAAAGTTTTAATGGCTGCCATAATTTCTTCCTCATCCCAGTAAGGTCCTGAATATAGTACTTGACTTTCACCAGGCACAAAGGATTGGTTGTATAAGTATTTTGGTTTATTTTCCTGTAAATAATTTAACAGTGTTGGTAATATACTATCTATTTTTTTCATATTTTTAATTTTTTATATGGTTTTTTACTTCTTATTCTTGATGCGTGGTTATTAACCATCGTCATATCTATTTTGTGTTCATTTATTGGGTTGGTTTCGTTATATACGTAATTTACCTCATTCATAAATCTATAATGTTCTTCTCCTGACATTTCTAACATTGGGTACATAAAACACAAATCACCACTCCACTGCCAGTAATCACCATTTTCATCACGTAAGTCTTCTTCTTTTATATTTCTCCATAAAAATGCACGCCAAGTTCTAATATGAGAAGCTGTAAACCTAACCTGTCTCAAGTTATCAAAACCTGTTTGTTTTTGGGAAAATCCTGGTTGTCCACTAGAATATCTAAAACTACCGTTAGCAATCCAGACATTTTCATCCTCGTAAAGTTTATTAATTCTACTCAAAACCCCTCTATCAGGAAGATAGTCATCACCATCTACCTCTACTAGGACATCACTGTCTTTTATATTAGGGTTATTACGAATAACAGTATCAAAGTTTCCAGCTTGATATAATTTTTTATCACTCTCCTCAACTAGAACAAATCTTTTGTCATCTTTAATAAATTCTTTTACTAAATTTACTGAATTATCTGTAGAATGGTCATGTGTTATATAACATGTAAAATCTTTATAGTCTTGAGACTGAATAGTAGCAAGACAACGCTCTATATATTGTTCAGCGTTATAAAAACCAGTTAGTACTATCATAATTTATTATTTTATATATTTTTCTATTATTTTTTGTGTGTAACCCCTAGACTCAATACTAAAATCAGATAAATAATCTTTAAAAATGGGACTTGTCAATGAAGTCCATCTATTATCTTCATTAGTATCTTTAATTTCCATCTTTAAATTACCATCATTAACATTAAAAAAATATTGAATTATTTTTGATAAGTCAACAACAGAAATAGGTTCTATACCCCCCACATAAACAGTTTTACAACTAATTTTGTTTTCACAATACATAACAAAATTAACTAAATCTTCTATATCTACCACAGCTCTTTTAAGGTTACCATAAACTTTAAAAGACTCACCTGACTTTATCTTACCCACTAGATAGTTTATAAGATTATTATTATTTCCACAACTACCTATTAATTGTGGAACTCTAAATATGATATAATCTTTAGAGTGTAATCTTATTAAATTCTCCATTTCTTTTTTATGTGAATAGTATGGATTATGTTTATAACCAATAAGGACAGTACTAAAATATATAAATTTTATTTCTTGGTGGGTTTCTAGGGTTTTTAGTAATAAGTCTTTTTCTCTTTTAAAATTTTTTGGATTATCTTCTTTTGAGTTTGATACTCCTGACGCAAAAATAACAATATCATCTTTATCGTGTTTTTTTAAAAATGATTTAGCGATAAGTCCATTACCTATAATCATAAATCTAAAACTTTAACCCATTCTTTTATGATTTCATCATTAGATAGGTTTATTACATCATGTTCAGTAGCTTTACTACCATAAAATTTTGTGCCAGTAGTTTCACACTCATCTTTTACTAATGAAGCTACTTCACTATTTGATGATAGGTACACAGCTTCTACTTCATCATATATTTTTTGTTTATCACTAATAAAACCTCTTTCTATCACCTTTTCATCGATAAGTGGTTTTACAAAATTATTATAATAGTTAGGGTCGGTCACATTACCAAATAACATAATTTTCTTAAATCCGTCTTTTACAGCTTTTTGTATTGAAATATGAGTTTGTTTATTTTCGTCTATAGAACCAATAATTCCTGCTACACCTTTTGCTGTTGCTGACTTAGGTTTATTTTCTAAAACTTCTTTAAGATTAGGTATTATGTTATATCTACCTTTGTATCTATTATGGTATTCTCTTTGTTTTTTATTTAAAAAAACAACCTCATCCCAATACTGAGGGATATCACCAACTTCAAAAATATTCTTTTCGTGACAAGATAACAAAACTTTTCTAACATCAGGTCTACCATTTAAAGGTATAAAATGAAAAATCATATTATCATTTTTACTCATGTTTATTTCATTCATCCTACCAGATTTACATTTATCTAAATGCCATTCATGAGGGCCATAAAATGTAGTATCATAACCAGCTTTATTTAATGCATTTGTAAGATTTATAAATGCGAAAGTAGAACCACCACGATTACTCCAACCAGAAACTATTTTTACCATTCTAAAACTTTTTTATATTTTTTTATTAAATCACCCTTTAACCCCACCTCATCATCACTATTAAATTGTGGTGTGTTAGGAAAGAAATTTTTCATGTACTCCATAAGTTGATTGTCTGTGGTATGTATAACATCAAATTTAATCTCTTTCATTTTATATAATTTACCTTTTTCGGATTGGATAGGACCTTTAGGTCCACTCAAAGCCCACTCCCCATCACCCATTTTAAAACCAGGGGGTGTATTAATAGGATGAATATCGATACCTTTTCTATTTAAAAATTTCTTATGCGAACTAGAGTGTTCACATAGTAAAGATAAATTATGTCCTAGTTTCTTAATGTTTATTGAGAGGTCCATTATTTCTTCATTTAAAGATACGGTACTAATTAAAATATCAAATTTTTCATTATCGTAAAAAGGTCTATTCATTTTAACAGGTAATTTATCTTTATATTTTTCAGCAAAAACCTCTCTATTTTTTTCCCATTCATCATTAGTTTGACCGATAGATAAATGAGTTATTCTAACATTAGTACAAACACCTATTTTAACATTCTCTAAAAAATTAGAAAAACAAAATTCTACATCGTAGAAGTGAAAGCCTTTTATACTTTCGTCAAAATGTTTAACTAACTTACTTTTAGAAACCCCAAAAAACAATCCATCCACTAAGACTACAGGCATTAAATTAAGTCCTATA
>Ga0209645_1000255_pt1 | contig 28846 bp, 27 predicted proteins | sample ETNvirenome_6_30_FD_184070 | JGI IMG/M metagenome (GOLD analysis project Ga0209645, IMG submission 184070) | Marine viral communities from the Pacific Ocean - ETNP_6_30 (SPAdes) (version 2) | ecosystem: Environmental > Aquatic > Marine > Oceanic | place: Pacific Ocean | collected 2013-06-19
TTGCAGGATTTAATAAACCTCGTAAGTCAACACGTCCAGAAAAGAAAGGGATGGTTCTTGCCAAAGAGGGAGATACAATTAAACTTATTCACTACGGACAAAAAGGATATGGTCATAACTATTCTTCTACGGCCCGTAAATCATTTAAGTCTCGTCATGCAAAGAATATTAAAAAGGGTAAATTATCTGCTGCTTACTGGGCTAATAAAGTTCTTTGGGCTGGTAAGAGTGGGAGCAAGAAAAGCCCACCGAAAACTCAGAAGCATAAGAAACTAGGAAGGAAATCATAATGTCTAAATCATTAATTAGAAAGAAATTACCAAAAGCACCACCAAAGTCACCAGTTAGGTCTATAGCTCAATTAAGTGATGCAGATTTTAAAAAGTTTAAAGATAGGGTATTAAAATTAACTAAACCAAAAGGACCAATGAAAGTTGCTGGATTATTTAAAAATTTTAATTTATTTAGAGAAACTAAAGGTGCTAAAGGTATAGACCCTAATAAATATTATAGAGATGTAGAAATAGCAGAACAATTATTACCTATGATGGAAGCAGAAGTAAAGACAAGAAGAAAAGGGAAAAGAGCTATGAGAAAAAAAACTGTAAGTAAAAAAAGTGGAAAGCGTATATTTGCTCCTAAAGAAACAGGAATACCTACTCCAAAGCCTCGTCCTAAAAAACCAAAAGAACCAAAAAAACCTAATAAAAAAATATTTGCTCCTAAAGAAACAGGAACTATACAAGACCTTTATGACAAAGGTTTAATTTTTGATAGGGATAAAAAGTCAAAAAGTAAAGTAAATAAAAAAGCAGGACAGCGTGTAGGTACAGCTAACTATCCGGGTAAGAAAAAAGTACAGCCTACTCCTGAAGAACTTAAAGGCATGAAGAAAAAAACTGCTAAGAAAAAAAGTGGTGGTACAGTTGGCACTCATAACAGGCTTTATTAATGGCTATAAGTCGTTCATCCGTTGGGCAACAAATAATGAAGCCCGGAAAAAAGAAACGGGTCAGGAAAAAGAAAAACGCAAACGCCAAGCCAAAAATAAAAATAACAGAGTTGTTGCAAAGACACCGTTCTGGCATGAAGATTGGGGCAACCAATTTAGCCCGATTGAAAGCAAGAGGCCTAGTAGCAAGAACTTCTGGAAAGTATAAAGGCAAGAAAAAAGATTTAGGTAATAGGGGTAAATCATAATGGCAACATCAGGTACATATGATTTTAATATGGATATAGACGAAGTTATCCAAGAAGCAATGGAAATGATTGGTGGTGAAGAAACTTTAGGACATGAGCCTAAGTCTTCCAGACGTTCTATTAATTTACTTCTTCAGGATTGGCAAAACCGTGGTGTTATGCTTTGGACTGCAAATACTTCTACTGTAAATCTTACAACAAGTGTAACTACCTTTACACTTGCTTCTTCAACTATTGATGTTCTTGAAGCTGTACATAATCGTGAAGATAGAGATATACAACTTGAACGTATTTCTATGCAGGAATATCTTAAAATACCTAATAAAGGTCAAACAGGACGAACTACTCAATATGCAGTAAGACATGAACGTGGTAATCCTGTTGTTAATCTTTGGCCTATTCCAGAAAACTCTACCGATAAAATTAAACTTGAACTTGTATCTTATATGGAAGATGTAAATAAATCTGCTATTCAAAATGCAGACATATCACGTAGGTTTCTTCCATGTTTAACTGCAGGTTTGGCATATTATATGTCAATGAAACGCCCCGGTGTAGAAGCAGGACGTATTACTATGATTAAACAAGAATATGAAGAAAGATTACAACGTGCTATGGATGAAGATAGAGAACGAGTAAGTATTTTCTTAAAACCAAGAGTTATGGTATAATGTCATCAGCAGGTATTAAAAATGTATATGGTGTCTGTGATACTTGTGGATTTAGATATAAATTAAATCAGTTAAAGAAAAATAGTTTAGGTATGATGCAATGTCCTACAGACTATGATGGAAATTACGATTTAAAAACACATCCACAAAATAAATCACCTCGTATTGAAGAAAAATTTTTTATTCGTAATGCTAGACCTGAAGCTAATACAGATAGAAATGGTGAATGGCAAGATATTACAACAAATTGGAATGAAACCTCTAAGTATTGGAATTTGATATAATGAGCTTAACAGGAAAACAAATAGCAAATTCATATAAAGATTTGCTTCAAATGCAAAATGATAATACAGGTGTGCCAGTAGGTACACTTATTACTGTTCGTGATGGTGATGGTAATACAACACCTTTACAGCTTTCTAGAGGAACTGTAAATATTAATGGTACTCTTCAATATAATGGTATAAGTCTTACTACTAATGTTTCTGGTCTTAATGCTGCAGCAACAGGTAATTCAATTGTAACAGGTATTGTTGCAGAAGATGGTATTAGTAAATTTGGTAGAACACTTACTGCTTCTACTGGAGTAACTATTACAAATGCAAATGGTGCTTCAGGTAATCCTACATTTGCATTAGTAGACACTTCTGTATCTGCTGGTGAATATGGTCCAATGAATACAATAACTGTTGATGCTCAAGGTCGTATTACAGATGTTACAGCAACAACAACTATTTCAGCAAATGCTTTTATAGGCGGTACACTTTCAGGTTCTTCTCTTTATGTAGAAAATAATGTATCAGTATCTGGCAATGTAATAATTGCTGGTAATACTAATATGAATGGAACAGTAACAGTAGGTGGTAATATTGTTGCAGAAAGTAATATTACGGTATCTGGAACTGTTAGTGTAGGAGAAAAATTAGTAGCACAAAATATTCAAACAAGTATTGTTAGTGCAACATTTTTATATGGTGATGGTTCTAATATTACTGGTGTAGGTGGTGGTGGTACTATAACAAGAGTAGATGCTAACACAGGCATCTTTATGACACAAAACGGTACTACAACTACAAACATTACAGGCTCTGGTACTATTGGTCTTAAAACTGACCAATCATTTGGTGTAGTAAGTGCAACATCTTTTGTTATAGGTGGAGACAATGTAGCAATGTCTGCTACTCTTGCAGCGTTGTCAGCAACTATGGCTACATCTATTAATAACAGTAATACTAATATAACAACAAATACTAATGCAATAACTTCTATTAATACTGTAGTTGCAGGAGTAAGTGTTCTTACTTCAGTTAATGCAGCAGCAATTACTTCTATTAATACTGTAGTAGGTAACTTAGATTTTGCTACGTCTGCAGAACTTGCTACATTGTCTGCAACAATGGCAACCTCAATTAATAATAGTAATACAAATATTACAACAAATACTAATGCTATTACATCTATTAATACTGTTATAGGTAATTTAGACTTTGCTACTTCTGCAGAACTTGCAACAGTATCAGCTACAATGGCAACAAGTATTAATAATAGAACAACAGCTATTACTTCTATTAATACAGTTATTACAAATTTATCTGCAACATTAGCTACATCAATTGCTAATGCAAATAATTCTGCTGCTATTACTTCTATTAATACAGTTATTACAAACCTGTCTGCAACTATGGCAACAAGTATAGGCAATAGTAATACAAATATTACAACTAATGCTAATGCAATAACTTCCATTAATACTGTAGTTGAAAATTTATCTGCAACTATAGCAACGTCAATTAATAATAGAACTGCAGCTATTACATCTATTAATACTGTGATAACTGATTTATCTGCAACTATGGCAACAAGTATAGGTAATCAACTTCCATTAGCAGGTGGTACATTAACAGGAACATTAAATGGTGTTAATGCAGCATTTACTGGAGAACTTTCTGCAACTAATTTAGTAGGAAGTAATGTTTCTGTAACTGGTAAAGTAAATGCTGTAAGTATTTCTGCTGGTCATATTCATGGTGATATATTTCAAGGTGAGACAGAATCATCGAGTATTACAGGTACATCTAAAACACCCGGAATGGCTACTGCTACACACTTTATATATACATTAAAAAATAGTATTACTATTAATAATCCAAGTAATGAGCCTAGAGGAGCATCAGGAGTATTTGTGTTAATACAAGATGGAACAGGAAGCAGAACAGTATCTTGGGGAAGTGAATATCGTCTTCCCGGTGGAACAGCTATTACATTATCTACAGATTCAAGTGCGGTAGATGTAGTTCCTTATTTTGTACAAGTAACAGGAACAATTTTAATAGGTAGCCCAACATTAAATGTTAAGGTATCTGCGTAGGAGTAATTTATGAGTTTATTAGGTAGTCCTTTCTTTTTTAGTTCTGGTGTAACAGATGGTTTTTATCCATTTCAACCAACAGGTTGTTTAAGGTTTGAAGATGGAGATAGTCCTAAACTTTCTCGCACACCTACATCTGCTGGTAATCAAAAAACATGGACTTGGAGTGGATGGATAAGACGTGGTAATATTGGTTCTGAGCAAACTTTTTTTATGGCATATAAAGGCATTAATGATTATGTTGCGATGCAATTTGATTCTGATGACACGTTTAATATTACTTATAAAAATGTTAGTCAAACTGGTGGGTCTTTATCAAGTCAAACACGTAGAAAAATAACTTCAGCAGTATTTAGAGATGTAAGTGCGTGGTATAATATAGTTGTAAAATTTGATGCGGCAAATACAAACTGCGATATATATATTAATGGTGAAGAAATTACAGATTTTAGTGTAAATGAAGAACCTCAAAATTTAGACTTTGCAGTTAATGATACTTTTGTTCATTATATAGGTGCATCTGAAAATAGTGTTACTGGAGTAGCAGCTTCACATTTTGATGGATATCTTGCAGAAATTTATTTAGTTGATGGAACTGCTTTAGATGAATCTTCATTTGGTCAAACAAAAGCAGATATTTGGGTTCCAAAAAATGCAAGTCCTCTTTTAACATTTGGTACTAATGGTTTTTATTTACCTTTTAATCCTACTGTAACTTCAACAGGACAAACTACAACTTTATATAATGGAACAAGTACAAGACGTAGTGTACAAAATTTTGGTTATAAACCAGATTTTGTTTGGTTAAAACGTAGAAATGATGCAAATGGACATAAAATTTATGACCGTATACGAGGTGCTGGTAAAAATTTAAATATTGCTGATAGTGCTGAAGGCACTATTAGTTCACTTGCTGCTTTTAATCCAGATGGTATTTCTCTTACTGGAAGTGATAATGCACATAATAATTCAGCAGGAACTTATGTTGCATGGGCATTTGATGCTGGCGCAGACCAAACAAAGACAGGATTTGGTTGTGTAACTTTTACAGGTTCACGTTCAGGACGTTCTGTAGCAGATGTAGGTTTTTCACCTGATTTTGTTTGGATTAAAAGACGAGATTCTGGACCTACAGAACACGGTCTTTTTGATACAGTTAGAGGTCCGGGAAAATCTTTAAAAAGTAATGCTCAAACTGCTGAACAAACACAAGAAGATAGTTTAACAAGTTTTGACTCTGATGGTTTTTCTTTAGATGATAATGGACAGGCTGGACCAGATGTAAATTATGGCACTAGTGGAAGTTATGTTGCATGGTGTTGGGATGCAGGAGATAGTGCTCCAGTAAGTAATAGTAATGGTTCTATTACATCTACAGTAAAAGCATCTTCAACATATGGATTTAGTATTGTAAGTTTTGCTTCAAGTGGTTCATCAGCTACAGTAGGGCATGGTCTTAGTAGCGCACCAGAACTTATTATAGGAAAAAATAGAGATTCATCGGGTGCTTGGAGTGTTTATTCAGCACCTGTTGGTAATACAAAAAGATTAAAATTAGAAAGCACTGATGCTGAACAAACATCAGGAGTATGGGGTAATACAACTCCAACATCAACTGTTTTTACACAAAATCTAACAAGCACAACAAATAACATGATTTGTTATTGTTTTCATAGCGTATCAGGCTATTCAAAAATAGGTTCATATACAGGTAACGGTTCTGCAACAGGGCCAACTGTAACAACAGGATTTAGACCAGCATGGGTTATGATTAAAAGAATTGATAGTGGTGGCACTGGTAACTGGTTTATTGCTGATAGTACTCGTGATGCTATTGGACTTCAAACTAAAGATTTACAACCAAATAGTACTTCTGCTGAAGTAGATAATGCTGCTTTTTTAGAATTTACTGCCACTGGTTTTCAATTGAAAACAACTGGTACAGCGGTAAATGGTTCTGGTGGTTCATTTTTATATATGGCTTTTGCAGGTGGTATAGATACAATTTCACAAATAAACACAGATGGTGGTCAAACTTCTCGTGTAAAAGCTTCAGATGCAACTGGATTTTCCATAGTTAATCATACAGGGTCAGGAGATGGTAATACAATAGGACATGGTTTAAGTAGTGCTCCTGAAATGGTCTTTCAAAAAAAATTAGATTCAACTGGTGATTGGATTGTAGGAACTACATTAGTAGATGGTTCATATGATTTTTTAAGATTTAATACAACTGCTGCAAAATCAAATTCAGTTGTTTCTGCTCCTACTTCTTCTGTTTTTAGTTCAAATGTTGGTGGAACAAGAACTATGGCTTATTGTTTTGTAAGTACAACAGGTGTATCAAAATTTGGAACATATACTGGCACAGGTGGCAGCAGTGCTGTTACTGTAACAACAGGATTTAAACCAGCTTTTATAATGATTAAACGCACTGATAGCACTGGTGATTGGTATATATTAGACAGCGCAAGATATGCTTCTGATGATAATAACAATGTATTTTTAGAGGCAAATACATCTGATGCTGAAAGCACTGCTTCTACAAATAATGTAGACTTTACTAGCACTGGATTTGTTATAGACAGCACTGGTAATGCTTTTAATGCTAATGGTGGAACATTTTTATATATGGCTTTTGCACAGGGTAAAGACTCTACATTCTTTTATGACGCATCTGGAAATAGTAATAATTTTGATGTTTCTGGTTTACAAAACTATGATGTAGTGCTTGATAATCCAACAAATAATTTTGCTACAATGAACCCTCTTGATGGCAATGGTCCTGATATGAAAGAAGGTAATCTTAAACCATTTGGTGACACTGCTTCATCTGTATTTGAAGGTTTCAAAGGTACATTTCCAATGTCATCAGGTAAGTGGTATTGGGAAATGCACGCTGCTGATGTTAATAATCTTATGCAAGTGGGGATTACTCCTACAATAGCAACAGCAGTTGGGTCATCAACAAATCTTAGTTATCATACTGATGCAATGATTTATAATAATGGTGGCACAAAAGCTATAGGCACAGGTGGACTTGGAGTTTCTCCAGCTACAAAAACAACTACCAGCTATGGAGACAGTTATATAAATGGTGATATTATAGGTGTAGCTCTTGATTTAGATAGTTCAACAACAACACTAGAATTTTATAAAAACAATGTTAGTCAAGGAACAGCTTTTAGTTCTTTAGCAAGTGATGAATATGTAGCATTATTTACAGGCATTGAAAGTAGCTTTGGTATATTTAACTTTGGTCAAGATAGTTCTTTTGCTGGTACAAAAACACCACAAGGTTTTGCAGATGAAAATGGTTTTGGTGATTTTTATTATTCTCCACCTTCAGGGCATTTAGCTTGTTGTACACAAAATTTACCTAGCCCCGGTATTGACCCTGCAAATAGCGAAACCCCATCAGATTATTTTAATACGGTGTTATATGCTGGTAATGGTTCATCTGGTCATGCAATTACAGGAGTAGGATTTCAACCTGATTGGGTTTGGCTTAAAGGACGCAATTACAATGGAGCATCACACGCTTTGAATGATTCAGTTCGTGGTGTAACAAAACGACTAATTTCTGATACCAATGGTTCTGAATCAACAAATGCAGAATTTTTGCAATCTTTTGATTCAGATGGGTTTACAGTTGGTAGCCATGCGGCATACAATTCTGGAAGCCACAACTTTGTATCATGGAACTGGCTGGCTGGCGGCTCTGCATCTAGCAATTCTAATGGCACAATTACTTCATCCGTGTCTGCAAATACTAAAGCAGGGTTTAGTATTGTTAGTTACACTGGTAATGCTACGGCTGGTGCGACTGTAGGACATGGTCTTAGCAAAGCTCCTGAAATGTATATAGTTAAATCAAGAAGCTTGGGTACATCATGGGTTACTTATCATAAAGATGCAGCAACTTCACCAGAAGATGGCTATTTAGTATTAAATGGAACTGATGCTTTTTTTGATACAGTAGTCTGGAATGATACTGCACCAACATCTTCTGTATTTAGTCTTGGTGGCACTGGTTATTCCTCAAATAACTCTGGTGCAACTTATATAGCTTATTGCTTTCATAGTATTGATGGTTACAGCAAAGTTGGTGGGTACACGGGCAATGGGTCTACAGACGGCTCGTTTGTTTACACAGGATTTAGACCAGCATGGCTTATGATAAAACGTACTGACAGTTCGGCTGATTGGATTATGTTTGATAATAAAAGAGATGTTGATAATGAAGTTAAAGAATTTTTATATCCTAATTTAAACATTCAAGCAGCTACTGGTTCTGGAGTTTTGGATTTTCTTTCAAACGGTTTTAAATTAAAAAATGCAGGTACATCTAATAGAAATGCATCAGGCGGCAATTACATTTACCTTGCTTTTGCAAAACAACCATTTAAATATGCTAATGCACGTTAGGAGATAATAATAATGCCTTGGAAACATAACGGAAAAATAATTAAAATAGGTAAAGCATGGACTGATGTAAATGGTATACAACATCCATCTAATTGGGGTGTATGGTCTACAGAACAAAAAGTGGATAGAGGTTTAACTTGGGAGGCAGACCCTACTCCTTATGATAGTAAATTTTACTGGGGTAGAGATACAGATGATAATCTTATTCCAAAATCTTTAGATGATGTAGTTAATATTGACCAAGATACTTCTGTAACTGTTACGGATGATTTAGGATTTCCTATATATTCGTATGGTTTAAAAACACAGTTTAAAAATCAAACAAACGAAACTGCAAATAATATGCTTCAACCTACTGATTGGATGATAATTGCAAATACAGAACGTAGTCGTACAATATCTACAAGTGTAACAAACTATCGTGCAGCAGTTGTATCTTGTGCTACACAAATTAAAACTACAATTGATGCTTGTACTTCTATAGGAGAAATTGAAAATTTATTTGTAACAACATCAGTTTCAACTGCACCTATAAATAAATGGCCTAATAGATTAAATAAGGTATAGTTATGGAAATAAGTGCAATGTTGTTTTGGAATATAATTTTAACAATGGTTATTGCTCCTGCATTTTGGGCATTTAGGCAAATGTTTACAGAGGTAAAACGTATACAAATTCTTCTTAATAGGACAAGAGAAGAGTATGCAACAAGAATGGAACTACGAGATGATATGCAACAAGTAATGGCTGCACTTCATAGAGTAGAAGATAAACTAGACAATCTGTTGTCTAAAAAGTAATTTTATTATATAATTAACATAATGTAAAATATTAAGGAAACAACATGGCATCTTCATATACAAGTAGAATACGTCTTGAACAACAAGGTGATGGAGAAAATCCAAACTCTTGGGGTGCAATTCTTAATCAAAACGTCATTAGCTTAGTTGATGACGCTATTGGTGCTTATACAACAATAGGTACTTCAGGCTCACAACTTGTTAATGATACCACTCTTACAACAAATGATGGTGCTGCAGACCAAGCACGTTCTGCAATGCTTGAACTTCAAGGTTTTGTAGTTAGTGCATCTGCAGCTAATATTGTTCTTCCTGCTCAATCTAAATTTTATTTTGTACATAATAAAGTAGTACAATCTTCTGCTACAGGCACACTTCGTATTATTAATGCAGGAGCAACTGCAACTGGTTTAACAGTTAATACATCTGTAGCTGGTACACCTGCAGGTAACTTTGTCGCTTTTTCTGATGGTGTTAATGTATATGGTATTAATACAAGAGGTTTGTCTTTTGGTGGAGCAGCATTAAAAGATGTTCTTACAAGTATTGGTGAAATTGAAACTACAACAGTTGACCCAGTAACTTCAGTAACATCTACAGATAATACACGTTTTATATCAAATGGAAGCACAGTTAATCCATTTCTTTTAGGATTGTCTTCTACTGATGCTCGTTATGTAAATGTAAGTTCTGGATATACAAATAAAATTGGTTCTTATAATGAATTTAATAGTAGAATTAAAGTTAGTGCAGGTCATTCATTTTCTCCACTTGTAACTGTCGCAGTATCAGATACAAGTATTTTTGCAATAAATTTAGAAATAGGTAATAATTTTGTATTTCAAGTTAGTGCAGATAGTACACTAAGACAACCAGATAATATTAATGTAGGGCAGCAAGGTATTATTTATGCTATTCAAGATGCAACTTCTGGAGGAAAAACATTATCTTTTGCTAGTGATTTTAAATTTAATAATGGCACAATTCCAACATTTACAACTTCAATTAGTGCTGTAGACTTGTTAGCTTATTCTGTACGAAGTGTTGCAGTATCTGCAAGTACAACAACTGCAGTAATTGATATAGCAGCAATTCAAAACATGAAGAGGTAAGGTATGGCTTCTAGTCAAGGAAGGCTTACTAACTTAAAATTTATACCGGGTTTTCATAGAGAGTCAACACAATACTCAGAGACAGGCAAATGGTTTGATGGAAACAGAGTACGTTTTAGAGATGGTAAACCAGAAAATATGCGAGGTTATACTAAAGCTGTAACAGAAAGTTACACTGGTATTGCTCGTGACCTTCTTACATGGTCTGATAATGATACTAAAAAATTTATGGCATTTGGTACAGAAAAATATTTATATGCTGTACAGTCTTCTGAGCTTTATGATGTAACACCTTTTGTTTCTGCTATAACATTAACAAGTGTTATGAATACACAAATAAATTCACCTCTTGTTAGTATTAGTATTACTAATCATGGGGTATCTGTAAATGATAGAATTTTTATTACCTCTGCTACTTCTATTGGTAACAGTGGTATTCTTTTATCTGGTGAATTTTCTGTTGTTGCAGTAGATAGTTTAAATTCATTTACAATATCTGCAACAACTTCTGCTGCAGCTACTTATGCAAACGGTGGCACTGCAGATTTAAAGTTTATTCTTCCTAATGAAAATACTGTTCCTGTTCAAGGCACAGGCTATGGTGCAGGTGTATATAATGCAGGTACAAGCACAACAGGTGGACGTGCATGGAATAGACCTGCTGCCGCTGGTGCAATTACATTTCTTAATGCTCAATGGACATTAGATAATTGGGGAGAAGATTTACTTGCTTGTCGTAGAGGTGGTAGAATATTTGACCTTAATATAGATGCATCTGTTACACCAGAAAGAGCAGTAGTTATTTCTGCATCACCTACAGTAACAAATTATATTAAAGTATCTCCTAATGATAGACATTTAATTGCATTTGGCTCGACAGAATTTGGAACAGGTGATTTTAATCCTATGCTTGTTCGTTGGTCTGACCAAGAAAATTATGACAACTGGACACCTTCTATTTCTAGTACTGCAGGTGAAGTAGTTCTTACTGGTGGTACAGAAATTATGGGAGCTGTTCGTTCTCGTAATGGTATACACATTTGGACAGATGATGCAATGTTTGTTCAGTCTTTTGTAGGCCCACCTTTTATATTTAACTTTCAAAACGTAGGTACTAACTGTGGATTAATTGGACCTCATGCAGCAATAGATGTAGATGGTATTTCTTATTGGATGGGAAATAATAACTTTTATGCATTTGATGGACGTGTAAGAGAATTAGATTGTACTGTTCGTAGACATTTATTTGATAGTTTTAATATGACAAATAAAGATAAAGTATATGCAGGAGTAAACTCTGAGTTTAGAGAAATTATATGGTTGTATCCATCAGAAAATTCTCAAGAACCTGATTCATATATTATATATAATACCTATGAAGACCATTGGGTATTTGGTACGTCTTTTTATAGTACATTTGCTGACCGTAATGTATTTGATAATACTATTGCAACAGGACGTGTATCAGCAACTGCAAATAGATTTGTTTATAATAATGAACCAGATGATATTTATACAGGAGATGGTGTAACTTTATCATCCTTTATTGAATCTGGTTCTTTTGATATTGAAGATGGAGATAAAATATTATTTGTAGATAGAATTATACCTGATTATAAATTTACAAATAATGCTAATATACAATTTTCTATTGATTTTAAAGAATATCCAAATGGTAATACAATTACAAAAGGACCGTTTACAATTAATGGTTCTACTAATAAAATAGATTTACGAGGTAGAGGAAGACAAGCAGAAGTTAGAGTGTCTGCTAATACAGATGGTTCATGGCGTTGGGGTAAAGTGCGTGCTAATATACAACCAGATGGTGGACGGTAATGGCTAACTATCCTAAATTACCTAACTATGCTATGGCAAAAAGTATGGATGCACAAGAAGTATACACAGAGTTACAAAGATACACTGATACATTAACTTTTGAACTTGATATTAGAGATGAAGAAGTAAACTCAAAACCTTCAACAAAAGTATTTAGTGTAGTTACAGTAACAGAAATAGGTAGACCTAATCCCGGTGATATTGCTTTTTCATTGGGCGAAGAAAAGTTTAAAGGATATGTAAGCAGTACAGGATGGGTGAATTTAAATTGATGAACAGACAAGAATACTTTAATTTAATTAATAATAGTACATTTATCAGTAATGTAAATAGTGGAACTACTGTAACTACTGACTATTTTGGTACAAAAACGGTACAAGGTATGGCATATAACCTTGGTTCATTGTATAATAAAAGCAGTAATTTCCAAGCAGATATGACAAAAGCACAGTCAAATTACATGACTCCAAATAAGGTAAATACATAATGGCATATTTTACAAATAGAGAAGCACCACAAAGTGGTCTAGCAAATTTACTAGCTATGCGTGGACGCATGGGTGATACAGAATTAGTACATATGTCTAAACCAGAAATAAATATGCTACGTACAATGGGTAAACTTACATCTAATCCTATGACAGGATTGCCTGAAGCTTTTAATTTAGAAGAAGCAATGAGTGGATTATCTGGTCTTATGAACCAAGATATGTCAGGTAGAGAGGCAATGCAGCAATTAATGAACTATGGACGCAATAAAATAGCCGAATATAACGAACCACCCGTTACTGCCCCTACAATGCCCGTACAAGAGAATATGCCTTTGCCCGGTAGTTTACCCCTAGAAGGTATGGAGATGCCTACTCAGCGGCCTTTAAATCAAGGAAATTTTGAGCAAGCTGGTGGAATTGCAGCACTTGCAGCAGGAAAACGTCCATTTGAAGGAATGTTAGATGTAGATAACAATGGTGGTGACGGAATGTCAGATGATATATTATTTAAAGTAAAAGATGACCCTAAAATTGATAAAGCACTTTTAAGTAGAGATGAATATATATTTCCTGCAGATGTAGTTTCTTTTCTTGGTAATGGGTCATCAGATGCAGGTGCAGAAAAACTAGATAAGTTTATGGGAGATGTTCGTGAAGCAGCAACAGGACAGCGTAAACAAATTAGAGAAATTGACGGAGACAAAAAGTTAAGGGAGTTAGCCTAATGGCAGAAGAATTTAAAACGCCTACTGATTATAAATCAGGATTAGAACAGGTATTAAAAGAAGCTAGTAATATATATCAGCAAAAGAAAGCTGCTGGGTATCCTACTTATACTGGACAACAAATTGCAGGATTTGCTCCTGAAGAACTTGCAGCTATGCAGGGCATATCAAGCCTTGTAGGTGCAGGTCAATCTTACTTTACTCCTGCTGCTCAGATGTTACAAGGTACAGCACGTCAGTTTACTCCTACTGAAGCTGCTACTTATATGTCTCCTTATCAGCAAGCAGTTGTAGATGTTGAAAAACGTGAGGCTGCTCGTGCCTTTCCACAACAAATGCAAAACATTGCATCACAAGCTGCAGGGGCAGGTAGCTTTGGTGGTTCACGTCAGGCTATTCTTGAAGCAGAAGCTATGCGTAATCAAAATCAACTTCTTGCAGATATACAAACTCGTGGTTCTGCTAGAGCATTTGATACTGCACAACGTGCATTTGAATCTCAACTGCAACGTGAACGTCAAGCAGCTAGTGGTCTTACTAGTCTTGGACAGGTTGCACCTCGTCAGGCTCTTGCAGAACTTACTGCATTGTCTGGTATTGGTGAAGCACAACGTGGTATGACCCAAGCAGGACTTGATATTGCTAAACAACAGTTTGAAAGACAGCAACAATATCCTTATGATTTACTTGGTCAGTATCAGTCTACATTATATGGCTATCCATATCAAGCTTTTCAACAATTCCAACCTGTTCGTAAACCTTCTTCTGCACAAAATCTTGCAGGTGTTCTTGGTGCAGTTGGTAAGATTGGTGGTTCATTTGGTTTATTTAAAGAAGGTGGTCATGTTGCTTTCCGTTCTCAGGGTGGATTGTCAGGTATGGTACAAAAATTAGCAAATGGTTCTAGTGTAGGAACTACAACTAATGAAACACCTAGAAAAAAAACTTATAGAGAACAGCTTATGGATGCTGCTCTTGCTTTACAAACAGATTTAGATACTTATAAAACAGAAACAAAATCTGCACAAGAAGAAAAAGCTAAACTTGCTGAAGAGCAAAGAAAAAAACTTATGAAACAAACTTCTCCTACAGAATATGTTTCTGATTTACTAATAGGTTATGCAATGGCAGACCCTGAAGCAGGTACTGGTGCTCAAGTTGCAGCAGCAGCAGAATATGCTGGTGGTATTAAAGATGCTGCTGAACAACAAATTAGACAAATTCAACAAGATTTAGCTGATGGTAAAATTTCTATGGCAGAAGCAAACATTAAAATTAGACAAGCACAAATATCTGGTCTTGCAGATATTGCAGAAATTATGACACCTACAGATTATACTGCAGGTGCTACTAAATATGGTAAGTTTTCTGATTTTGCAAAAGATTTAGGAGTAGCTAGTGTTAAGATTGATGGTTTAATAACTCAAGCAAGGAATAATGTGCTTAAACAAATTGGTGATTCTAATATAACTGAAGAAGCTCAAGAAGAAATGGTTATGGCAGAAATGAGAAGACTTGCTCCTACTTTTAAATCTAGTGGACTTCCTGTTGGTACGTCTGTTAGTCAAAGTGTAGGAGATAATGCATCAATGGATGAATCTGTAGACCGCACACCTGATACAAAAAATGATACTGCAGGAGATATATTAGAAAACTTAGGTGAATAATAATGGCATTATCTTTTAAATCTAAAACATATAATAATATATCTTCTGAGCTTGCTGGTATTAAAGCTCAAAAAGGTAGTATAACTGCGGCTGATATTAGTGCAGTTGCAAAAGCTAATGAAGTTTCTGTTGAAGATGTAAAAGGAGCAGCCCAAGATTATAGAGAAGCTTTTAAACAAGCTAATGAACTTTTTGATAAAACTGGTTTTACAACTGGAAGAGAAGATTTTATAAATTATTTTACTAAAGAACCTAGAATAGGTATTAATGAATATACTCAAAGAAGTGCAAGAGTAATAGCTAGACAAACAGCAAGAGCAGGAAAGTTTTTAGGTCAAGCTTTTTTACCTGATGAAACAATTGATAACTTAGATGAAGCTTATAAACATTTTGTTCCAGAAAGTGCAAGAAAAGAAATACAATTATTTCTTGACCCGGAAACCAATACTGCAGAAGAAATATCTGGGGTAATTGGTTCTTATGCTTTACCTGTAAGTACTATTCTTAATACTGGTAGATTAGTTGCACAAACACCAATGATGGCAGCAAAGTTAAGTAGGCTGTCTAAAAAAGCTAAGACTGCTGCCACTGCAGGTGGATATGGAGTTGGCTATGCTTCTGCTGCTACTCTTATTGAAGACCCACGTATTAGTATTTATGACGAAATAAGTTCTGCTATTTTTGGTAATGAGGAAGCGACTAAAAGATTAGAAGCTTTAGCAAAAAATCCTGAAGATGTAGAAGCTCAAGATTATTTAGAAGCCTTTATTCGTAACCTTTCTATAGAAGGAGCTTTTGGTGCAGGAATACATAGTGCAGGAACTATAGCATCTTCTATAGCTAAAAGTTATAGAACAGGTGTTTTGTCTCCAGTTAAAAATAAAGTTACACAAATAGGAGATACAACTAAAAAAGCTGCACGTCCTTACATTAATAAACTAGACAAAATAACTAAACCTACAAGACGCAAAACAGCACAGCTTTTTAGTTCTCGTATGGGAACAGATGATTTGTTTTTAGCTTCTTTAATAAAAAGAGAAACAGCAGAAGAGGCTGCAGTTATTCGTGCAGATGCTTTAGCTATTGAACTTGATAAAGCAATTACAGAAAGAGTAAAAAATTTACCAGCATCTTCTAGAGATAAAGCAGAAGAAATAATTCTTCGTGCTTCAAATGATTATTTACAATATAGTGAAGCTGGTCAACAATATATGCAATCTGAATTTCCAGATTTATATCCTATTCTTAAAGAAATGAGAGATAAACTAGATGAGGCTTCAGATGCATTGCCTTATGGGGCAGGTAAATTAAGAGGTATAATAGATAAAAATAAAGGTTTTTATATTAATAGGTCTTATAAAGTTTTTGATAGTCCTTCATATAAAAAAGAACTTTCAAAAAAACTTTTAAACCGTAAAGAAAATCTTTCTAAAGTTAAAGAAATTAATACTAGAGTTGCAAGAGGTGAGCTTAGTTCTGCAGAGGGTAAAGCGTTAAAAGAAAACTTAACTGATGATGTTATAGAAAGAGCAGCACAATATGTAGCAAACCAAAGAAATGTAGGAATTACAAACGATAAAGTTCAAAAAACTTTAGAAGAAATTTCAAAAATAGAAGATGTAGATACTTTTACAAATTTTATGCAAAGTCTTGCTAATAAAGGAAGATACACATCTTCTAATGACCCTCTACGTCAAAGGAAAGATATTGATATTTCTATACGTGAACTTATGGGAGAAGTAAAAGACCCAAGAAAAAACTTTGTTAATACTTATGTTAAACTTGCAAAATTAAATGCAGACTATAAATTTATGGAAGAAATTGCAGGTGACTTAAGTGTTAAATTTCAAAACAGAGTAAGAAAAATTAGAGAAGCTAATCCTAATTTAACTGAAAACCAAGCAATTAAAGAAGCTCAAGAAGGTTTAGTAAATCTTTCTTCAGGAGTTGGTGTAGAAAAACTTGAATGGATTACTAAAGGTGCAAATAAATTTGTAAAATTATCTGGAAATAAAGGAAGAGAAACACTTGAGAAATATAAACAACAAGGAAAAATATCTTTACAAAAATATAATCAAGATTCTCGTGCATTAAATAAAGGTAAGTCAATAAAACTTCCACAAATTATTAATCCTTTACAAGAAGTATATGCAGACAAAGCATATGCAGATGCAATTAAAAATGGTCTTGATGTTTCTTTACCAGATTTAAAAAATTCTTTTGCAAATACTATGTTAAGAACTGCGGTTGGTATTCAAGCAGGTACTCAATATGCAAAAACTGTAGCAAATATTCCTACTCATGGAAAAAATATGATGGGAAATGTTATTATGCTTACAGCTAATGGTATACTGCCAACAGGTACATCTTTAAAACAAGCAGTAAAAACAACAAGTAGTCAACTTTTAAATAAAAATAATAAAGAACTAGCAGAAACTTTAGCTGAGTATGTAGAATTAGGTGTTACAAATTCAGGTATTGGACTAGGTATTGTTCGTAGAAATTTAAAAGTTGCATCAGAAGATTCAGGAAAATATATTGACGATATAACTGCATTAAGAAAAGCAAAAAATGTAGGTAAAAAAGCTGCTGACATTTATCAAGCAGAAGATGATTTTTTTAAAATTATACATTTTGAAAATACAAAAAATTATTTAAGAAAAGTATATCCTAATATGGATAATAATACTTTAAAACAAATGGCAGCACAAAGAACAAGAGATATGATGCCAAACTATAGACTTGTTCCTAGAGCTATTAAAGGATTAGGTTATTCTCCTTTTGGAGACTTTGTGTCTTTTCCTGCAGAAATGGTACGAACAACTAAGAACCTTATAAAATATACTTATGATGATGCTAAAGCAGCAGCATTTACTCCTAGTGATAGTAATTTTAATAGAGAAGCTTTACTTCAGGCACTAGCAGGTAGAGTAGTAGGAATGGGTGTTGCAGGTTCATTTGGTGATGTTGCACAAAGCATGACAATGAGTGCATTTGGAATAACAGATGAGCAAGATAAAGCAATGACTTATCTTAATGCACCTTACTATATGAATACAAATAGAATTTATTTAGGTCCAATACAAAAAGATAAAAAGACAGGTCATGTTATTGCACCCACTTTATATTTAGGTTCGTATGACCCTTATAGTATTATTAAAGTAGGAGCAAAAGCTATACATCAAGGTTTATTAGAAGGAGAACCTTTATCTGAATATGAACAAAATAAATTATTATTTGGAACATTAGAACAAACTGTTTATCCTATGGTTCAACCATCTATGTTTACTCAAGGTATAATAGATTTTGCTAAAGGAAAACAAGATTTGTCTTCTCCTGAAATGGGAATATCAGAAGCATTAGGTAAACAACTTATAGATTTGTTTGACCCTAGTTATCTTAAATATATGGAAAGAAGAAAAAATTATTATAACCAAGGATTGTCAGATAGTTTATATACTATATCAGAAGGTGATATAGATGTTCCTGCTTTATTAGGTATAAGAAGAACTAATCAAGACCTTTCTGCAGGAATAAGTAGAAACATATATACTCCTATATCTAAAATAAAAAAAGCTGACAATAGATTAAAACAAATATTAAATAATCCTAATGCTACACCTGAAGAAGTAGAAGAAGAATATATTAATGCACAAAAAATAAGGTTTGAAGGTTTTGAAGAATTACGTTCTGTGATACAATTATATAAAGATGTTGGTTATACAGTAGAAGGTTTAACACAAGATATAACTATGGGCGGTAAAAAAAGACAGCTACAACCTAGTGAATTAGAAATGTTATTTTCTGCAGACCAAAATGTTTTTGTTCCAACAGAACCTAAACCCAGAGAAACATTTCAAGGACCACTAACAACCATACCTGATAGTGTTTACAACTTATATCAGAGACTTTATAATACAAGGATAGAAAAATAATGGCAAAGAAAAAAGGACTAGCAAGCTTAGTTAAAGCACCCCGTAATACTACTATTAAGGGACAGCCTCATATGCTTGCCTATATTACAGGCTCAGAAGCAGATGCATTAAAACGTCTTGGTGGTTCTGGTGACCCCGGACCTATGGGTATTCCTGCTTTCTATTTTGATTTTGATGAAGGTGGTGTTACTGGTGAAGGTAAAGATGTTGATTATTCTCCCGGACCAGACGATGGTTCAAGAGGTGGTCAAGAACCTAATAGGGATACTGGAAGTAGTACTTCTTCTACGCCAACAACTTATGGAGATGCTTCAGAAGAAGAAGTTTTATCTGCTTTAGGTGGAAGAGGAGCAGATATAGAAGATATTAAAGCTGGTAAAGCAACTGTTGGTCCTTTGGGTATGCAGGATGGTGACCCTTATTATGCTTATAGAGATAGAACAGATAGAGCAGAAGCTATTGCAAATTTACAAAGAGATATGGGAAGCAGTAACTTACCCGGATTAGCTGGAAAAGCTTTAAACTTTTTAGGTGATAGAAATAGAAAAGCAATGATTGATGCTTTAGAAAGAGGTGGTGTTCCTACTAATGTAACTAGTGCAGATGGTACAAGCTTTACAAGGTATGTAACAATGCCAGATGGTCGTATTGTAGGAACAGGTCCAAGTCCTATGGGTGACGGTGGTGATAGTGGATTAGCTAGTATAGCAGATGGAAGTGGTACATTACAAGCAGGAGAAACTGCAACACCTGAAGTAACACCTGATGATTACTATCAACGTGGTGTAGGTACTCAAACAATGGACTTGGCAGACGCTACACAACGTGATGCATTTCTTGCAGGTCTTTATGGTACAACACCAAGTCCAATAGGTTCAAGATTAGATAGAGAAAAAGGTTTATTATATCTTCCAGATGGTACAGTGGTAGATGTTAGAACTGGTAAAAAAATTAAAGAGCCACGTATATCAGGATTAGATATATTTAAACCACTTCAAACATATGTAAGGTAAGGATATGCTAAATGAACGAAACAATACCAGACAAGAAGACGTACCAGAAGAACAGAAGGTACATGGCGTGGGTTGCACTTGCGATAATGATTGTGACAACGATAGCTGTGCTTGTAAGTCCGGGAAGGTTTGCCAGTGCAGAAGCAATACTGATGATGATGTATGGGAGCTTGTCAGCCCTAGTCGCATCTTATTTTGGGTTTAGTAATAAAAAATGAAGTATAGTGAATCACATTTTTTAGATAAGCTTATAGAACATGAGGGAATGGTTCTTACTGTATACCAAGATACACTTGGAATAGACACAATAGGAATAGGTAGGAACTTAAAAGACCGTGGCATAAGCAAAGAAGAACTTGACTACATGGACTATCCTCATATGGATGCTGTCTATGAACATGGTATTACAGAAGCAGATGCACGTTATCTTGCAATGAATGATGTTAAGATTGTGGAACGTGAACTATGTGCAGTACATAAATGTGTAGAGGAATTAGATAGCACAAGACAACTTGTACTAATGGATATGGCATTTAATATGGGTGTTCCAAGATTATGTAAGTTTAAAAAAATGTGGAACGCAATATATGAAAAAAAGTGGGAAGCTGCATCAATAGAAATGTTAGATTCTAAATGGGCTAGACAAGTAGGAAGACGTGCTACAATTTTATCAGATGCTATGAAAAACGGAGAGTTTTAAATAATAGGTGTAGCAATATCAAAAGCAAGGGAGATAGGATATGTGGACAGCCCTTATAGGTCCAGTTTCAGAGTTGGCAGGAACTTGGTTAAAAGGTTCTGTAGAAAAATCAAAAGCAAAGACGGAAGCAAAAGTAGCTAAAGCAAAAGCTGAAGCTACAATAATGGAAAAGAAAGCCACTGGAGAAATTGATTGGGATTTGGAAATGGCTCGTGCCTCATCGTCAAGTTGGAAAGACGAGTGGTTAGTAATACTGTTTTCAATCCCATTAATTTTAGCTTTCATTCCGGGTATGGAAGAAGTAGTTGCTAATGGTTTTAAACAATTAGAAATGATGCCTGAATGGTATCAATATAGTTTAGGGGTTATCGTAGCTGCCAGCTTCGGTGTCCGTAGTGCTACTAAGTTCTTCGGTAAGAAGTAGTTCGTCATCCTCTTCTTCATTATTAAACTCATCTGGGAAAGCTTCTGCAAAAAGAAGAAAACATTGTTCAAAGCCTAGAGCTTGCATAATTCCTTTTATGTCTTCCTCTAGGCTTTCTGTTGTTTGGTCTTCTACGTCTGTATTATTACCTCTTACACGAGACAACAACTCCAAAGCTTTTAAAGCTGTTGTTCCGTGTCCACCATTACGAGCTACTTCATATTGCTTTTCAATCTCACTGACCACATCTACATTGGTCACCATTTCATTAGTAAGTTCTTTAAGCCTTTCTTGTATTCGTTCTTCTTGTAAAAGTCTATGACCTTGGTTATAGGCAGAGGACTCACTATATCCTGCAGCCTTTGCCGCTTTCGTAGCATTTCGACTGAGGACATAGTTCTGACAAAACTGTTCTTGCTTATCATTAAGCTGCGACATTTAATAACTCTGAGTAATGTTTTTCTTTTCCACGCATTGAGTTTTCAAATACTTGAGCACATAGAGTACCTTCACCGTGGAATATAATACCCATGTCAATCTCAGCTTGTTCAAATAACTTTTCACAGTCTTGAGCCATAGCAAGTAATTCTCCTGTTGTCCAGAAGTGTTTACCTGATAGTTCTACTTTCATATATTTAGGTTTAGTTTTTTCTGTGTCCGTAGTTTCTTTTTTCATTTCTTCTGTTACTTCATCTACAGAACAATCAAAACCAAACAACTCAAAGTTACGAAAACCAAGTGTGTGTCCAATAGCAAGTGTTCTCATAGCTGCACAAGTACCCCCGGTGATAAGTGTAGCACCTTCATTAATACCTGTTTCTTTATCTACAACAATTTTATTTTTAACATTCATATCACGTAGTGCATCTGAATATGCTTGCCATCCTTTTACATTTGCACCTTTACTAAGAAGATGTTTAGTAACTGAGGGGTCAGTCATAGAAGCTACAAGAAATATTGTATCTTTATCTACTTTTTTAAATAAATCTTTACGAACAATACCATGTGTACTAACACCCTCAATAGGTCGTGGGTCAAGAATAACACAGGCAAAAGGTTTAATACCATTTTTTAACAGTTTAGGATAGCTATGTTTAACACAAAAGACTTTATTGTTTGTTGCTTTAATACGTTGCTTTAATTTTTTAAAGTCAATAGTACCACCAGAGACAATGATTGCTGTTTCATTATTAACTTTACTTGTTTTAATAAAATCAAAATCTTCTATAAGTTCTGAGTTTGCTTTTACATTGTCAATAATTTCTTGTTTAGGACGTGAATCTTTAGGGGTTACCATAATAGGTACACGAGTTAATTCTTCAGGAAGCTTAGACAAACCTTTTTTGTTTGCTACAAAACAAAGATGTGTAATGCCACCACCAAGAACACCGTCAGCACTAGGTAATACGATTTTTCCATACGCTTCAATCTCCTTCATAAGTTTGTTTACACCAAGATGTTCTTCTTTAGGAAGATTTCCTTCTTTGTCTTTTGAAAAGAAATCATCAAAGACAACAACAGGAATATATTTTTTAACTACTTCCCAATCTGATTTTACAGTTTCATAAGAGTGTCCACCATCTATATATGCAAAGTCTACTTTCTTTAAAGACTTACAAGCAGGTAATGTTTTCTTACTATCACCTTTATGTAATTCAAAAGTAAACTCTTTGCCTGTCTTTATCATACGAACTTTAAAATCTTCTAATCTTTTTTTAACAGCCTCTATTGTATTGTGTGCTTTACTATTCATTTCATATGCATCAGATTCTTCTGTTGCTTCTTCAAATAAATCAAAACCAATATAGTGAACCTTGTCTGTATTTTCAAAGGCAGCGAGAGACATTTCTACTGCACGTCCACCATTCCATGTACCTGTTTCAAGAATGGTACTTGGTTTATAGAAACGTATAATATCTGCAAGTTGTTTATATCTACGTGGGCCTGTTACATCTGGTGAAACTTCTGTATTACTAAGTTTCTTTTTTAGATTACCTTTGTAATGATTAAAATATTCTGACAAAGGTGACTGAGCAAAAGCTGCTAATCCTCTAGCGTGTTCAGATAAGTTTTTGGTAACCATCCCGTGGGCTTTGTAGATGTTGAGTAACCGTTCAAAGATAAATCCGTCATGCCATTCTCTATATGAAATGGTTTCTCCGATAGTGTATGCACCACGGAAATCAGCAATAATACTACAAGTATTATGAGAAGAGAGGTTAAAACCAAGGAAACTTGTTTCACTGTAATCTGCATCCTTTCTGCCAAGATGTACTAAGTCTGCTTTATCAGGAAGCCACTTAGGAAACTGCTTTATGTCTAGTCGTTTGGTGGTTACTGTATCTGCATCTAACCAAATCATCCAGTTGCTTTCGTCATACTCTTCTTCCATCATTTCAAATGCAAGGTCAGACAAAGCATATACTTTGTGACACCATTTAATTGCATCCATACGCCAGTTGTATGCTTGTGTACCACCGTTTGTACCGTCATGCTGCTTCATACGTTCACGGTATTGAAGCATCTCCTCAATATCATTAAGGTTTCTATACTCAATTGTTTCAGACTGAGGTGCATCAACAGAGTTAATATCAAAGTCATGGTAGTAAGCATAAAGCTTGAAGTGTTTTGGATTCCATTTTTCTACTACACTTTCAAGCATATTCTTAGCATACTCGTGGTATCCAGATTCACTAAATGATGTCACAAAAATATACATTATATTACTTCTCCTACAAGTTTATCCATAAATACTTTGCTTTTAAATGCTTGCCATTCTCCAGCATATTCTGTGTCTGATTTACGTTCACCTTTCCAATCCTCAAACCAAGGACCACCTGTAGTAAAGTGTACATTTTTAGGCACAATAGCTTCTGGTGACCAACCATCTAACCAGTTCCATTCATGGTCAAGACAACCAATTTCATCATCAGATAGCCAAGAAAAACCATGTAGCCAGCTTCCTGTCTTTGTATTTACATCATCCACAGTTAAGTTTAAATTAGAAGGATGTGAACAATTCCAAAGAATAAAGCTTGACCAGTTCTTGCGATTATAGTTCTGCTGTATCTGACCGTCCATTTTTAGTCCTTCTTTGGGTCTGTAATTATGTTTAACTACCTGTACAGCAAACTCCTCACGATTACCAAACTTTTCAAACAGTTCTTCAATATCCCAACGTACAAACATATCTGCATCCATAAACAATGCAAGACCATCGTACTGGTTAATAGCAGGAACTAAGAACCTAGTGAAGGTAAAGTCAGAACTAAAAGGTCTACCATCAAACTCATCTATCCTAGTGACAGACTCAGCATTACTATCAAAACGAATAGTGCGCCTATACAACCCTGCTCTACGAAGGGCTGGTTGTACGAGAGGTATGATGTCAAACTTTTGATTGTATCTAAGAATTGATTTACGTAATACCTCATAGGCTTCATGCTCCCTTGAATCATATCCAACATAAATTACTGGTCTTTTTTCTATAAACATAATATTACCTAAATATATTTAAAGGACTATGATATCCTAAGTTTTTCATCTCTTCACGAATCATACGATTAGCATCTTCACGAGCAGCAAAAGCTGCACGAAGACCTGCCGTTTTCTTTTCACGATACTCTGATCTAAGCTCTTTAAGTTGTGCTTCTGTTTCTTTAATTTGTTCTTCAAGCATTGATAAATCTTCCATCATATACTCCTTTCAATTGCAATTATCTACAATTATACTCTATCATTTTATAATTGTCAATTGTTTTTTCTAAACCTATGTCTAAAGAAAACAATTAGGTTAAGCAGGGTGTTTACTGTAATCATTACAAGTATCCACCACTGCCACCACAACAAGTCTAGTCCACTACATTCAATCATTCTTGAACTAAAACTCTATGGTCTTCTATCCAATTATCAATTACATCAAGTCTATCTTCATGCATAGCCATTTTATCCAACTCTGCTTGAATAGCTTCCATAATATCAGAGTGCTCTCCAATACCTGCAGGATTTTTTAAATATACTTCTATATTCATTTTATGCAATTCAATATTACCATAAGCGTGTTTTTTTAATGCACTTAAAATATTTTCTCTCATGCTCATTCTTCATTCTCCGTTTTCCAAAAGTATTCTTCAGTGTCTCCTAGTGTTCCCCAATCTGAAAAAGGATTTTCTACTTCATAATATTCTGTAGATACTTTAAAGTCTGGTATCTTAACATCTTTAGGTGAAAGAGATACATCATATATTCTCATTCTGTTGTTAGGATATAGACAATACTGTCCATTCTCAAGTTCAAGGCAGTTAAATGATTTATGTTCCTGTGGAACTTCACTTACATTACAATCAATCTGTTGAATGTTTTCATGCAAATTATCCAGAGTAAAAAGATATTTACCACCTATCATTCCATGCCTCTTTGTTCGAGCTTGGAAACCCATAGAACCTATAAACTGCTTTTCAATGGCAGTTACACCATAGTCCATGCAGTTCCAGAACTGTAACTCATCCAGAGGAAGGTCAGGATCTGGTGTCTTAGGCTCTGATACAAATGCAGATATAGGAAGTTTATCATACATAGCTGCATATGCAGGAAGGTAAGTCTCAAAGTAAAAGGTTCTACCGGGTAACGACTTTGCCGTTACCCAATACCCTTCTACAAATTCACCATATCCAGACTGATGGTCTGTCAGGTATTCTTTTCTCACCCAAACTTTACATGGTGGTATGTTTACAATGTTACTCATGCTGCATCTAAATCTACAACTTCGCAGACCCCTGCAGTACAAGCTAACTCACGTCCACCTGATGTTGTGTCTTCTTTTTCAAAGTCTGAAAGCAAAGACCAATTAATTTTTTCAGGCATCTTTATCTTGGCCTCGTCATACTCTATGCTTGTAATGTCCTGATAAGGTGCTTGCTGATATGTATGCTCACTAAAAGGTAGGAAGCTAATACCTGATACCTCGTCAAAGTGTTCGTATACCCATGAACCTACGTCCATCCACTCTTCTTCTTTAACAGAGATTGTAACAGACGGTTTATGTTCGCACCAATGACGTTGATACATCAACCATAATTCAAGCTGTTCAATAGCTGTCATATCTGTACGGCATACAGCCCCTGCAGGTGACTGCATAGGGAAGCTAAAGACTGTTGTGCTATCAGGCTTCATTACATCTGGCTCTGCAGGAATACCCTGTGCAATCATAAACTGCGTAAGTGGGTCTTTATTATCACCACGTACAGTACGAATATAATATGGGTTGTGACGAGCATGAATACCTGATGCACTGTCTACCAACTGAGATACTGTACCTGATGGTTTGACACAAGTAATTGCTGCAGCCTGTGGTATTCCAAGAGATTTAGACATATGTTTATTTGTCTCAATTGCTTTATCCTTTAGAGTTTGTAAAGTAGTTTTAATATTCATACCAAACATAGCACTCTTACCAGACATTAATTGATTGTCTAAAATACCTGTAAGAGATACACCAAGAAGTCTTTCTTCTTCTGTGTTATCCTTCCAGATTTTACGTATATATTTAAAGTCTGTCAGTGTAGCTTGAAATGTGCCAAGAATAGTTGCCAGACGAACTTTGTTTTCTAATGTTTCCAAGTTATCTGTAGCACGTACAACCACCTCTGAAAGATTACAGAACTGATAAGGACGTAGAATAATTTCTGAACAAGGGTTACAACCAAACTCATGGTCTGCATCTCTCCGTCCATTACTTGCTGCTTGCACCTTGGCTGATTCACGATTAAAGATACCACGTTCACCAGACTTAGATTCATATAGAGACAGCCACTCACGCATGAATGTACCCATCTGAGGCTTTTCTTTATATGCTACAGAGTTATTTGCCAATGCACGTTGACCTTCATTTTCCCACCACTGTCCTGATTTAGCATGGCTCATCTGGTCATCGTTTAGATTGGACAGGCTGATAAGGGCTGACCTACGTACACCACCTACTACCACAACCTCACCAATCTTACACATCAGGTCATGGCACTCAATAGGATATAGTCTACGTCCTGCTGCATTTTTAAAGATGTCAATGCAAAAATTAAACAGGTCAATCAAAGGGGCTGGACCTGATGCACGTCCACCAAAAGTCTTGAGCCTTGCTCCTGCAGGGCGTACCTCTGATACATCCCATTTAGGAATCTGACCAGCATATAGCATAGCAATCATTTCACGTAAAGATTTTGCCCAACCGGGTCTGCTATCACCCACCTTGATAACTGTATCTGTTTTATGAAATGCTTCGTTCACAATGGGAAGCTTGTCAATGTTGTTACGTTCAACTGAGAAGCCAACACCTGTACCACACATTAGGATGTACATACACTCGTCAAAGGCACGAGGACTGTCTACAGGAATGTAAGAACAGTTATAGCCACCAACATGACAACGGTCTAACGCTGGACCTGCAGTCATCAATGCTCTCATGGATGGCATTATTTGTTGTGTGAGCACGGCTTCCTCTAGTTCGTTGCGTAATTCGTCTTCAAGATTATAGCCGTGCTTTTTGTTAAGATGGTCAGACATATAATCAAAGTATCTGCCAACTGTTTCAGGCCATGTTTCACGTCTTTGTTCGTCTTCTTTCCAACGAGCATATCGTGACAAGGCAATAAAGTTTTGGTAATCTGTAGGTAAATAATTATTCATTGATATCCCTTTCTTGAACTGAGTTGGAATTTAAAATTGTATCACAATAAAGATAAAATTACAATACTATTCATGCCCCAAAACAGCATTAATTCTTTTTCTAACGTATTCAACCTCGCCTGACTTGAGAACCTTGAAAGCAAACTCTCTCATGTACACAGGATTAACTCCTGCATAGTCACATACAGAATGAAAATCTTCAGCAGTCACCCCGACTGATGCAAAGAACCAAGCTATAGCTCTTTCTCTTTCAAGAATAGAGTTAGTAGGTTCGCCATCATATCGGGGCTTTGTTGCGTCAAGTAGTGCTTGTAGTATGACAGTTAAGAATAAAGTCTTCTCTGCCGTTTTAAGCTCAACCTGCTCGTCTTCTGCTAGGATTATATCCTTTATTTGCATTTGTTCTCAACCATGCTTTTGGTATTCCCTCTCCACCTTTGCAGTAAAGAAACTCATATTTATCACACCAATCTCCATAAGTCATCTTACCGCCTTTGTATAGTTTTCTATTTGGATTATCAAAGACAAACCTAATATCATATTCAGGATGCTGGTCACGTATAAACAAATGTTTCTTTCTGTCTTCCAACATAAACCTTCCTTTGACTTCTAATATGATGCCGTTAGGAAGAATAAAATCAGGTATGTACTTCTTATCCTCTTGCCACAAGTAAGGTATGTTGAATGTTTCATATTCAAACTCAACCTTATTTTTATTTAAAAAACAAGCACAGTTATATTCTGAATTAGAACGATAGTTGTGCTCGTTTCTGTCTCTATTTTTTTTCTTACC